>VFQQ010000157.1_pt1 | contig 173310 bp, 166 predicted proteins | sample 3512341 | NCBI WGS metagenome assembly VFQQ01 (sample SAMN10412373, study PRJNA504923) | tailings metagenome | isolation source: Relicate 2 Philex TSF1 revegetated site | place: Philippines: Tuba, Benguet | collected 2017-08-29 | reverse complement strand
ACCGTCAGCAGGTTGTTGAAGTCGTGCGCCACACCCCCGGTCAGCTGGCCCAGGGCGTGCAGGCGCGAGTTCTGCTCGGCCAGACGGGCCAGTTCGCGCTGCTGCGAGACGTCGCGCAGGGTCACCGCCAGCCCGTGCGCGAAGGGGTAGGCGCTGACCTCCAGCTCCAGGTCCAGCGGCGCGTGGCTCGCCTCGAAGCGGCAGGGCTGGCCGCTGGCCACCGCCGCCTCGTACTGCCGCTGGTAGACGCTGCCCGCCGCCTCGGGAAACTCGGTCCAGATGTGGCGACCCAGCAGCTCGGTGCGCTGCCGCTGCAGCAGGCGACCTGCCTCGGCGTTGACGAAGCTGAAGCGCCAGTCGCGGTCGAGCAGGAACGCACCATCGCTCATCGCCCCGAGGGCCGCCGTCAGGCGGGACGACAGCGTGCTGGCCTCTTCCTGCAGGCGCTTGACGCGGTCGATGTCGGTGGCCGAGCCATGCCAGCGCAGGACCTCGCCGTCGGCGGCGCGTGAGGGCACGGCACGCCAAAGGAACCACTGCTCGCGGCCGTCGTGCCGGCGCAGGCGGAAGTTGCACTCGAACAGCCGGCGCTTCTTCCGGGCCAGGGTCCAGGTCGCGACGACGCGCTCGCGGTCCTCGGGCCAGATCACGTGCAGCGGGTCGCGGGCCACCTCGGCGACCGACAGGCCGGTGACGCGCTCGACCTCCAGGCTGACGAACACCAGCCGCCCCTGGTCATCGGCGACCCAGACGACCAGCGGCATCGCCTCGGCCAGCGCCTTCCAGCGCTCGATGCCCTCCTCCAGCTCCCTGCGCGCGGCCACCTGCTCGCCGATGTCCTGGAAGGCGCCCTCGGCGCCGCAGATCGTGCCGTCGGATCCGCGCACGGGCCGGCCGAACGCGCGCACATGCCGCAGCGCGCCGCCGCGACCGACGATGCAGGCCTCGAGGTCGAAGGCCCGCCCCTGCTCCAGGCAGGCGGAGACGGCCTCGGCGACGCGGCCCCGCGAGTCCGGCGTGTAGTAGCTCAGCGCCTCGTCCACGTTCGACGGGGCGTAGCCCGCGTCGCGGCCATGCAGCGCGGCCAGTTCGTCGCTCCAGCGGACCGCGCCGCTGGCCGCGTCCAGGGTCCAGCCCCCGAGCCGCCCCAGGTGGCTGGCAACGGCCAGCAGGCGCAGCCGCTCCTCGCCCAGACGCGCCTCCCGCCGCAGCGACTCGCGCAGCCACATGGCCGCGACGGCAAACAGCGCGGCACAGGCCAGCGCCGCCACCGCCAGCACGCGGTTGCTCCAGTAGACGCCCGGCGGCAGGTCCGGCGCGGCCACATCGGAGATGGCGACCCCGGCGACCGTGGCCACCGAAGCCGCCAGGGCCAGCCGCAGCGGCAGGCCGGGCTGCAAGGTGGCAGCGGCCAGCAGCACCAGGGGCAGGTACAGCAACCCGTGCGCGAAGCCCAGCGGCGTCAGCGCATCCAGCGCGGCGATCACGGCCAGCCCCAGCCATAGCCAGTGCGCCGGCAGGCGGCCGTCCTTCACCACCCGGCCCGTCCACGCGGCGGCGGCGCGGGCAGCGATGGCGCTCACGGGCAGGCCTCGCAGGCGCCTTCCAGAGCCTGGTGCAGCTTGCGCACGAGGTCTGCGCGCCGGTAGGGCTTGGCCAGCAGGGGCGCGCGCAGCGACGAGCGGCCCTGCTGGAGGACGACGCTCTCCGCATAGCCCGAGCAGAAGAGGACTGGCAGGCCGGGCCTGAGCGCCCGCGCCGCGTCGGCCAGCTCCACCCCGTTGCAGCCGCCGGGCATCACGACATCGGTGAAGAGCAAGGCGATCTGCGGGTCGCGCCTGAGCAGGGCCAGGGCGCCCGTGGCGCGGTCGGCCTCGAGGACGCGGAAACCGAGGCGGCGCAGCTGCGCGGCGCCGAACGCGCGCACCAGGGGCTCGTCCTCGACGAGCAGCACCAGCCGGCCGGCGCCATCGATCTCGGCCTCCGGCGCCTCGGCGGGGGCGGCTGCGGCCTGCTCGCGGACCCGCGGCAGGTAGAGCTTCACCGTCGTGCCATGGCCGGGTTCGCTGTAGACGGCGACATGCCCGCCGGACTGCTTGACGAAGCCGTAGACCATGGCCAGGCCGAGGCCGGTGCCGCGGCCCGGCTCCTTGGTCGTGAAGAAGGGCTCGAAGATGTGCAGCAGGTGCTCGGGCGCGATGCCGCTGCCGGTGTCGGAGACGGTCAGCAGCACGTAGGGGCCGCTGGCCAGCCCGGGGTGGCTGGCCACGTAGCCGTCGTCGAGCACGGCATTGGCGGTCTCGATGACGATGCGGCCGCCCTCCGGCATCGCGTCGCGGGCGTTGATGGCCAGGTTGAGCACCGCGTTCTCGAGCTGGCCGGTGTCGACCAGCGCCGTCCAGAGCCCGGTGGCGAGCAGCGTCTCGACCGAGACCGCCTCGCCCAGGCTGCGGCGCAGCAGCGGCGCCAGGTCGGCCAGGAGCCGGTTCAGGTCGACGGCCCGCGGCGCCAGCGTCTGGCGGCGCGCGAACGCCAGCAAGCGGTGCGTCAGGTCGGCGCCGCGCTGCGCGGCACCGAAGACCACCTCCGCCAGCGCGTGCTCGCGCGCGCCGGCGGGCAGGCGCTCGCACAGCGACTCGGCATTGCCCTGGATCACCGTCAGCAGGTTGTTGAAGTCGTGGGCGACGCCGCCGGTCAGCTGCCCCAGCGCCTCCAGGCGCTGCGTCTGCTCCAGCTGCTCGCTGAGCCGACGCTGCAGGGTGACGTCGCGCAGGTGCACCGCGAGCCCGTCGTCGGCCGGGAAGACATGCACCTCGAGCCACAGCGGCTCCTGCCGGAACTCGAAGGTGGTGGTGATCCTCTCGGCGCTGGCCCGCCGCTGCTGGCGCTCGAGCTCGGTATCCGCGAAGCGCGGCAAGGCCGCCGACCACTCGCGGCCCAGGATCTGCGCCCGCGCCAGGCCGAGCAGGCGCTCGGCGGCGGCATTGAAGTACTGCACCCGCCACTGCGCGTCGAGCAGGTAGAAGGCGTCGCCCATGTGCTCCAGCGTGACCTCCAGCCGGCGGCCCAGCCGGTGCAGGTCCGTGCTCAGGCGCGTCTGGTCGGTGATGTCCTGGAAGGCCCCGCGCACGCGGACGATGCGGCCGTCGGCGTCGCGGTAGGCCTGGCCGATGGCGCGCGTCCAGCGCTGCTGGCCGGTCCGGTCCCGCAGGCGCTGGACGCGGTCGTAGGTGATGCCCAGCGTGCAGCAGCGCTCGAAGTCCAGGCGCAGGGCCTCGCGGTCGTCGTCGTCGATGAAGCGGAAGGCCTCGTCCAGCGAGAGCTCCTCGTCCTCGCGCAGGCCGAACACCGCCTGCACCTCGGGGTCCAGGTGCAGGCGCTGCGTCGGCAGGTGGTACTCCCAGGCGCCGAGCCGCCCCAGGTGGCTGGCCAGGCGCAGGCTGTCGGCCACCAGGGCCAGCCGCTCGTGCCCGGAGCGGGCGGCCTCCTCGGCCTCGGCCTGCAGCGTGACATCCTGCACCGTGCCGACCAGGCGCGGGCCGCGCGTGCCGGCAGCCAGGATGCGCTGCGCCCGCTCGTGCACATGGCGCACGCTGCCGTCGGCGCGGACGATCCGGTGCCGCACGTCGAGCGCGCCGCCGTCCGCCTCGGCCCGCTGCTGGTGGGCCATGAAGCGCTCGCGGTCCTCGGGGTGGACGAAATCGAAGAAGGCGTCGAACGAGGCGCCGAAGGACTGCGGCGCGACGCCGAAGATGCGGTAGACCTCGTCGGACCAGCGCAGCACCCGGCTGTCCAGGTCCAGTTCCCAGCTGCCGACGCCGGCAACCGCCTGGGCCTCGGCCAGGCGCAGCGCCGTCTCCGCATGCCGCTGGCGCTCGACCCTGAGCTCGAACAGCGCGCAGGCCTGGCGCGCGAGCCGCTGCAGGCCGGCCAGCATCGCGGGGTCGGCCGGCCGGGCAACCCGGTCCAGCACCGCCAGCGCGCCGACCCGCTCGCCGCTGCTGAGGGCCAGCGGCACCCCGGCGTAGAAGGCGATGTGCGGTGCGCCGAGCACCAGCGGGTTGCTGGCGAAGCGCGGGTCGCGGCGGGCGTCCTCGACGACGAAGGCCTGGTCGCCCTCGATGGTCCAGGCACAGAAGGCGACGTCGCGCGGCGTCTGCGTCGCCGCCAGGCCGGTGCGCGCCTTGAACCACTGGCGATCGGCGTCGATCAGCGTCAGGACCGCCGACGGCGTGCCGGCGATCTGCGCGGCCAGGGCCACCAGGTCGTCGTAGACCGCCTCCGGCGGGCTGTCGAGCAGGCACAGCTCCTTCAGCCGCTCGAGCCGGGCGGCCTCGCGTGGCGCTATCGGCACAGTGTCTCCCTGAGGATGCGCGCCAGCTCGCGCCTGCGGAAGGGCTTGGCCAGCACGGTGGCCCCGGGGTCCAGGCGTCCGCCGCGCATCAGCGCGTCGCCCGAGTAGCCGGTGATGAAGATCACCGGCAGGTCGGGGCGGATCTGCCGCGCCGCCTTGGCCAGCTCGGCGCCGTCCAGGCCGCCCGGCATGATGACGTCGGTGAGCAGCAGCACGATGTCGGCCTGGCTGCGCAGCAGCTCCAGCGCCTGGTCAGCGCCATCGGCCTCCAGCACGCCGTGGCCCAGCGCGCGCAGCTGGGCGACCAGCAGCTCGCGCACCACCTCGTCGTCGTCGACGACCAGGACCGATCCCTCCGGGCGCCGGGTGTCGGGCTCGGCATCGGACGGCTGCGCCGGTTCGGCGGCCTCGATGCTCGGCGGAAAGCCCATGCAGACCTCGGTGCCCTCGCCAACGCGCGACTGCACGGTCACCCAGCCGTTGGACTGGCGCACGAAGCCGTAGACCGTGGCCAGGCCGAGGCCGGTGCCGCGCTGCGCGCGCTTGGTCGTGAAGAAGGGTTCGAACACGCGCGGCAGGTGCTGGGCCGGGATGCCGTGGCCGTTGTCCGAGACGCTGATGCACACGTAGCGCCCGGGGGCGGCACCTTCCGGCGCGACGCCCCGCGCGCCGCCGACCCGGGCCTCGTGCACGCGCAGGATCAGGCGTCCACCCTGGGGCATCGCGTCGTTGGCGTTCATCGCCAGGTTCAGCAGCGCGTTCTCCAGCTGCGCCTCGTCGACCAGCACCTCGTCGGCGGCAGTCTCGGTCTCGACGCTCGTCGTCACCTTGTCGCCCACGGCCTGGCGGATCAGCGGCGCGAGACCGGACAGCAGCGCGCCCAGGCTGACGGTGCGCGGCGCCAGGGGCTGGCGCCGCGCGAACGCCAGCAGCCGCTGGGTCAGGTCGGCGCCCCGCTGCGCCGCCTGCAGCACCATCTCGACCATGCGCCGTCCGTGGCCGTCCGCGGGCACCAGGTCGGTCAGCGCCTCGGCGTTGCCGATCACCACGGTGAGCAGGTTGTTGAAATCGTGGGCAACCCCGCCGGTGATCAGGCCCAGCGACTCCAGGCGCTGCGACTGCAGCACCTGCTGCTCATGCAGCTTGCGGTCGCTGATGTCGCGCTCCACGGCCACCCAGTGGGTGAACCAGCCGGTCTCGTCGGCCAGCGGCACGATGTCGAGCTCCAGCCAGAACGGGTCGCCGGCCTTGGTGTAGTTGATCAGCTCGGCGCGCACCGGCTCCCAGCGCTCCAGCGCGCGGCGGATGCGGTCGAGCTCGTCGCGCTGCGTGGCCGGCCCCTGCAGCATCCGCGGGCTGTTGCCTATCGCCTCGTCGCGCGTGTAGCCGGTGCGCCGCTCGAAGGCGTCGTTGACGTAGACGATGCGCGGCCCGGGCTCGGAGAAGGGTTCGGCCTCGGTGATCAGCACGATGTCGTTCAGCCGCGCCACCGCGGCCTCCAGCAGGCGCAGGCGGGCATCCCGCTGGCGCTGCTCGGTCACGTCGCGCGCCAGGCCGGCGACCCGCTTCACCCGGCCGTCTGCCTCGTAGACGGGGAAGCTGCGGTCGTGGATCCAGCGCACGCTGCCGTCCGGCCGGCGGATGCGGTACTCGACCTCTTGCCGCGCCGTCGTCCCGGCGGCGCGGGCGGCAAGCACGCGGCCGCGGTCCTCGGGCAGCACCGCCTCCAGCCAGCTGTGCGGCCGATCACGCAGCAGATCGGGCGGCTGGCCCCAGATCTCGCCGTAGGCCGGCGACACGTAGAGCAGCGACCCGTCGCCGAGATCGGCGAGCCAGAACACCTCGTTGATCGCGTCGGCCATCTCGCGCAGGCGCTCGGCGCTCTCGCGCACCGAGCGCGTGGCGCGGACCTCGAGGGTGACGTCGTTGACCAGCATCAGCCGTGCGCGCCGCCCGGGCCAGCCGTCGACCGGGCGGCCGAAGACCTCGGCGTGCAGTTCGCTGCCGTCGCGCCGGCAGTGGCGCCAGCGCTGGTGCCGAGGCTGCTCACCGCCGCGCAGCCGCCGAATCGTCTCGGCGAACTCGGCGCGCTCGTCGGGATGCCACAGGGCGTCCATGCGCAAGGCGTTGAACTCGGACTCCGCGTACCCGTAGCTGCTCCAGGCCGACTGGTTGCTGGCCAGCACCTCGAGGCTGTCGAGGTCGTAGGCGATCATCGGCAGCGGATGGCGCTCGAAGGCCAGCTCGTGCCGCGATGGCAGCCCGGTGGCCGGCGTCTCGTCGGTGTGCACGACCAGCGCGCCGGCGCCGGACGCCAGCGGCACCTGCTGGGCCATCACGCGGAACCAGCGGCGCTGCTCCGTCGAGTCGGCGGCCACGCTGAGGTTGACCACCCGGATCCCATGCGCACGGGCGTTGCCGATGACCCAGTCGATCCCCGCGAGCACGTCGGACACGCGGCCCCGCCCCGCCGCGTCGAGCACGCGCACGTCGACGAGCCTGGCCGCCGGCGCAATGCCCGTCGAGTCGGGCTGGCGGCCGCCGTCGCTGCCGGCGGCGACGCTGGCGACATGGCTGCCATGGCCATAGGGGTCGGGCAGCGCCATGTCTTCCGGTGCCCACGCACCGGCCATTGCCTGGCCGTCGGGTCCGATGGGCCTGAGCCGCGCGTCGACCGCGGCACGCACCCGCGACTGCATGCCCTTGGCCTCGCGGAAGTTCTGGTGGCGGCCGGCGATGCCGGTGTCCAGCACCGCGATGCCCACGCCCCGGCCGTCCACGCCCGCCGCCGCATGACCGCGCGCAACGCCTGCCAGGGTCACCTCCTCGAGCTCGCTGGCGGTGCGGCGCGCCGGACGGTTGGGCGAGACGCTGTGCACGTCGCTGCGGGCGGCGATCGCGTGGACGCGGTCGGCCGGCAGCCAGGCCAGCACGGCGGGCACCGACAGGAAGCGGTGGGTCACCCTGCCGCCTTCGGCAGCGATGGCCGACCCAAGCTGCCGCAGGGTCGGGTCGGCACCGTCCGCGACGACCAGCACCTCGGCGAACCGGCGGCTGGCCTGCACCTGCATCCACGGGGCGGCTGCATTGGAACCATCCACCAGCGACTGCCGCAGGTCGTCGGCCAGCTTCCTGGCCTGGGCCGAGGCAGACGCCGCGGCCGGGGCGGCCAGCATCAGCAGGACAGCGATCCAGCCCAGCACCAGGCAGGCCACGGCCCGCCAGCCCTGCCCGGACGGCGACGACCAGGCCGGTGCCGCCGGGCCTGGATGCCCAGCGAGCCGGCCGTTGTAGGGGATGGCGGGCTTGCCAGGCCGCCTGCTTGCGTGAGAGTTCATGCGCGCCTCCGGACCCCAGGTCCGCTTCAACACGATCCGCCGTCGCCTGAACGGATCGTCATGGCCGGAGCGCCCGGTTGGCCGCGCCGGTTCGGTAGCCCCGCTGCCCTGGCCCGAAGGCGGTAGATCGGTGGCTTTGCGTCCCCGGCTTTCGCACGGGTTTGCCTTTGTCGTCGACAGCAGGAATCTAGGCGCCGCCGCACCCGGGGCCTTAAGAAGTTCGCCTAAGCCCGCCACAGCGTGTTGGCGCATCGGGGTGCAGGCAATGCGATGCGTCTGCCCTAGGCATCTGGCCTAGGGGCTGGCCCGCCCAGGCCGCAGCATGGGCCGACATCGACGCGGTCACCCGGCCGCGCATCTCCGCAAAGGACGACGGATGCCCCCTCGCTCGCCCAGCCCGCCACAGGCCCAGGCCGCCAAGCCGCCGCCGCGCACCACCACCGCCGGCCTGGTCGCCCCGGCAGCCGCCGGCGGTCTGCCGGCGGTCGCGCAGCGCTCGCGCCTGATCCAGCTCATTCAGCAGCTCCCGGCCAGCCAGCAGAACGTGCTCAGCCTGCTGTACGAGCACGCGCTGAGCTTGCGCGCCGTGGCCCAGGCGCTCGGCATTCCCAGCTCGGCCGTCGTGACGCTGCATGCCAGCAGCATGGCGCGCTTGCGCGACCTGCTGGGGTGCCAGGCGCCTGTCGCGCCCCCTCCTGTGCAAGGGTTCGGCTTCTCCCGCACCAGCCCCTGAACCGGCCGCCGGGGGAGCTGGCGGCGCGCTTCAGCCCGCGTCCGCGCCCCAGGTTTCGCTGCGCCGGTCCAAGGCCCGCATCAAGGCCGAGACGATGTCTTCGCGCGTGAAGGGCTTGCCGAGGATCTCGAACCTGCGCCCGGGCGCACTCGCCGCCTGCAAGCCCGGGTCATGGCCGGTCATCATCAGCAGCGGGATGCCGGGCCGCCGCCGTTCGATCTCGCGCGCCAGCTGCAGGCCGGACATGCCTCCCGGCATCACCATGTCCGTCAACACCACGTCGACCGCGGCCCCGGCGGCCAGCTGGGCCAGCGCATCGCGACCGTCGCGCGCCTGCATGGCGCGAAAGCCCGCGCCATCGAGCAGCGAGACGACCTGGCTGCGCAGCAGTTCGTTGTCGTCGACCACCAGCACGCACTGACCGGCCGGCTCGCCATGGGCGTCCTCGGCGCCCTCATCGGCCAGCACGATGGGCCCGCTGTAGGCCGGGAAGGCGAGCGTGAAGCAGGTACCGCGGCCGGGCTCGCTCGCGATCTCGATGTCGCCACCGGCCTGGCGGACGAAGCCCTGCACCATGGCCAGGCCCAGGCCCGATCCCTCGCCCAGCGCCTTGGTGGTGACGTAGGGCTCGAAGACATGGGCCTGCAGTTCGGGCTCGATGCCCATGCCGGTGTCGCGCACCTGCAGCAGCACCGAGCCGGCCCCGCCGTCCGCGGCGGCGACCGCCTCGGTCCTGATCGTGAGCACGCCGCCTTCGGGCATCGCGTCGCGCGCGTTGACGGCCAGGTTGAGCAACGCCGTCGTCAGCTGCGAGGCATCGAGCCAGCAGGGGGGCAAGGGCCCGGCGTTCTCGAGCACCAGCCTGTTGATCTGTCCGATCGAACTCTGGATCAGGTCACGGTTCTCGACCAGCCACTGATCGAGTTGTACGCGCCGCGCCGTGTGTACCGAGTGCCGGGAGTAGGCCAGCAGCTGACCGGTCAGCGAGGCGCCACGCTCGGCGCAGGCCAATGCGCTGATCAGCGGACGCCGCAGCTTCTCGTCCATCGGCAGGCGCTCACCCAGCAGCTCGAGGCTGTTGATGATGACCGACAGCAGGTTGTTGAAGTCGTGCGCGATGCCGCCCGTCAGGCGCGCCTGCACCTCGTAGCGCGCGCGCTCGGCGCGTTCCTGGTCGCGCTGCAGCCGCGCCGAGATGTCGCGTGCGATCGTCACCGATCGCGTCTGCCCGCCGGACATCGCCACCAGCCGCGACGTGAGCTCCACCGGCACCCGCCGGCCGTCCTTGGCGCGGAAGGTCAGTTCGCCGGCGAACACGCCCTCGCTCTGGCGCTCGGTCACTGCCTGCGTCAGGCTCGGGTCGCCGGGGAAGAAGAACTCCTCGCGCTGCTTGCCGACGATCTCGTGCTCCTCGTAGCCGAACATGCGGCACGCCGCCGGGTTGGCGGCGAGCACCACCTCCTCGCCCCCCGGGCGCCCGTCGGTCGCCGCGTAGAAGGCGCCGTCGGCGATGTGCTCGAACAGGAAGCGGTAGAGCTCGTCCCGCTCGTGCAGCTGTTCCCGCACGGCGCCGATCTCGGCCGAGCGCAGCCGGACGATGCGGTCCATGCGCGACAAGTGGTCGGCCAGCGCACGGCAGAACAGCAGGTGGCTGTGCCGCGGCACCAGCCGGCTGCTCACCAGCATCAGCACGGCCTCGGTCTTCCCCAGTGGGCCCAGCACCGGAATGGCCACGGCGCCATCGGCCGCCAGCGACCCCAGCGCCGGGTCCTGGTACGGCACACCGGTGACCGTGCGCAGGGCGCCGGGCGTCTGCACCAGGCTTTGCCGCAGCAGCTGCACGCTGGCCTGCGACGCCCGAACGGCCCAGCGGGCCGTGCCCGGCAGGCCTGTGTGCACGTCGACATCGAACAGGGCCGCCGCGTGCACATCCATCTCGTTGGCGGCGAGCGCCTTCGGCAGCGACTCCGACAAGGCGATCTCGCCACGCTCGCCGAAGTCGGCCAGGGCCTGCGAGATGCAGGCCTGCCGGCGCGCGCCAACCACCGCCGAAGTCTTGTCGGTGGCGATCGACATCACGCCCAGGTAGCGTCCCGTCGCATCGGAGACGGCGCTGTAGCAGAAGTCGAACCAGCACTCCTCGGGGTCGCCATGCCTGGCCAGCGGCAGCATGGTGTCCTGGAACCACAGCGGGCGACCGGTGGCGCGCAGCTGGTCCAGCGCCGGACCGAGGAAGGGCCAGATCTCCGGCCAGCTCTCGCGGACCGGCTGGCCGAAGGACCGCGGGTGCTTGTCGCCGTAGATCGGGTTGTAGGCCTCGTTGTAGATCTGGATGCCCGCGGGGCCCCAGGCGGTGCAGACCGGAAACTCGGTCGCCATGACGACGCGCACCAGGGTCCTCATCTCCTCGGGCCAGGTCTCGGGCGTGCCCAGCCCCGTCGCCCGCCAGTCGAGCCCGTCGAGCAAGTCCGTGTTGCGTCGGCTGTCGCTCACGCGCTGCTCCGGCCCGGGCGGGCACCCGCTGGCGACGCTTGCGCCGGCACGCGCCCGGCGACCCCGGCTGAGGCGATGGGTGTCATCGGAGCGATCGGCCCGCCAGGGCCTGCAAGCGCTGGGTGCATGTGCAACGGGCGAACGGCGACACCTGGTCCGCCCAATCGATACGACGAGTGTAGGCTTGTGCTTGCTCGGGAGGCATTTGTCAATCGGCCGGTCGCCGCGTCGGGCGCGCCGACGGCAAGGGGCCTGATCCATGTCGAGGCCTCTGGCCCTCGGCCACGCCCCAGGCATGGCCGTCGACGCCGGCTTGGGTGCAGCGCTGAAAGCAAGGCCGGGGCCGCCTTGGCGGGAACGCAGCCGGCGGACGGCGCCGACGCCTCGCCCACCCAGGGCGTGCACAGGGAACGAACCCGGTGCGCCGCGGGCCGCGGTTGCGCTGGCCCGCTCGCCGCCCGACTCAGCGGACCGTCCGCCTTGCCAGGGCCATCGGCCTTGCCTGCCGAACCGGAGGCGCCGTGCGCGGCGGACCTGTCAGGTCGCCGGGTGCCGGCACTGCCGGCGGCGGCGCGCGGGGCCTGCGCGGGCGGGCGCCGGGCCGCGGTAACGCAACGGGCGGTCCAGACCTGGCGCGCAGGCCGGCCCGCCGCAGGGCGGCCGTCCTGCGCGGCGCCGGCGCGCGCGCCGGCACGGCGTCACATGTGGTCGATCACAACATGGAAACCGCGCCCAAGCCGTTGTCGCACAACGCTCCGCGCCTGTAGAGGTTTGCCCGTTTCCCGACTCATTTCCAACAAGAAACGAGCAGTCTCACGTCGGTTCAAAAGGTCTCACGCGAGACCGCGATCGCTGAACTCTAGCAGCTTGCCGGTTCTGTCGACACGCCCTCGACCCCGGTCTCAGGGACTGGCAAGCGGCGCGTGTGCACTTCGGCCAAGTGATCAATCCGGTCCGCAAGGTACTGCGGCGCACCCCTCCTCGAGAGCTCTCCGCAGCATCTGCTTGCACTGCGCATCCGAAAGGACCGTCTGCAAGGTGGAGTGCCCGAGCTCGGAACGATGCCGCTCCTTCTTGGAGGACATCCGGGCGCCTCAGCAGACGGCCGAGGAAGCCACGGCCCTGCCGAGCGTCAAACGTTTGGCCGGATGGCGGTGAGGAGTTCACCGATGACAACAGGCGGTCTACGAGATCCGAAGCGCGGTACCCCGCACCGCTGCGCGACTTCCTGACGTGCGCTCGGCTGCTCGGAGACGGCTGCGCACGATGGAGCGACGAGGCGAGGAGCCATCCGCAACCTCACGGCACCGGCAGCCCTATCGCGCCTCTGACCACATAGTCCGGGCGATTCCTGACGCGCTGGTTTCGCGGGGTCGAAGCATTGGTCGTCACTGGTGCAAGAGTCAGGCGGTCGCGCACGAGACTGCAGGTCAGCGTTTGGCAGCCGAAGCCCAGATGCATACTTACTTTGCATCCGGTGAAAACCGGATATGCGATCATGTCTCGCCTGTCCATGATCCGGATCAAAGAAGCCCCAGCCAATTGGCAAAGCGGGCGCAAGGAGACAAGCGCGATGCCCGGGTCCAGCGCGGCCAACGGCCGAGACATCCTCACGGTAGCCGACACCGAGGCGCAAGCGGCGCTCGCCGTGGCCGAGGATCCCACCGCACCGCCCGCAGAACGCGCAGAGATGCTGATGGAGATCGCGCGCGGCTTGCAGATCAAGCCGCGCTCGCCCCGGCAGCTGCATGATGCGCTCGCGCTGTACGAGCGCGCCCTGACGCTGGTGCCGGCGGGCTTCGAGTTGCTGGCGGCACGGATTCGAGCCCGCCAGGGAACGGCCTACCAGTCCCTGCCCGATGGCGGCGTGCCCGCGCTGGAGTCGGCGCGTGAGTGCTTCGAGAGCGCGCGCGGCGATCTGGACACGCATGGCCTGCCGGAGGAGGTGGCCGAGCTCGACATGAACCTCGGCCTGGTCACGCAGTCGCTGACCTCGGCGCACCGCGGCCGCATACAGGACGCCATCGCGCACTACCACCGCGCGCTGCGAGTGTTCACAAAGGAAGCCTGGCCGCGCGAGTACTCCATCCTGCACAACAACCTGGCGATCGCCTACCTCTCGATCCCGGCCACCGACGAGCGGGCGCGCATGCGCGAGGCGCTCGCGGTCCAGTCCTTCGAGGAGGTGCTCGGCATCGTCACGCTGGTGGACCATCCGATCGAGTACGCGATGACGCAGAACAACCTCGGCAACGCGCTCCAGTACGCACCGAGCAGCCACCCGGTGGCCAACCTGCTGCGCGCGGTGGAGGCGTACGACGAGGCGCTCAAGGTGCGCACCCCGCGCGAGATGCCGGTCGAGTACGCCAATACCGCAGCGAACAAGGCCAATGCGCTGCTGAACCTGCCCGACGATCCCGAGCATCCCGAACTCGGCAACCCCGGCAATACCGCCAAGGCGCGCGCGCTGTACATCGAGGCGCGCCGCCTTTTCGCGAGCCATGGACTCGCGGATGCCGAATCGGCGGTGGCCGAGGCGCTGACCGGCATCGATGCTGCCGGCACCGAATTCGCGGCCTCGCGCGTGCCGGGCGAAACCAGCCCGACGCGGCACTGACAGCAGATCCGATTTCCATCTACGAAGGAGCCCGCACCGATGACGACGATGCTTGTATTGATGTGGGTGGCGGCCATCCTGGCCGCCGCTGCCGGGGGGGCCGCCACCGGCATCAAGCTGGGCGGCCAGGCAATGGGCAACGAGATGGCGGCGATCATGGGCGCCTTCTTCGCCTTGGCGGCCGTCGCACCGGCGGCCGTGGCCGCGACCGTGATCCACGCGTTGCGATGAATCGCCTGATCAGAACAGGAGAGCACGATGCTTGACATGGTGATGCACTCGATGAAGTTGTTCTTCGCCGGGAAGCTGTTCCGCGACAACTGGGCGTTCTTCCGCCAGCTGGGGCTGGGCTTTCTCGTGGCGCTGGTGCTGATGGTGGGCATCGGCTGGGTCAACCTCTGGCTCGGCATGGTGGCAGGGGGCGCCATCGGGGGCGCGTTGATGCCCTGGTTGTTCCGCGACCTGAAGTACAACTGAGCCGAGCACGCCGCCCGTGAACATGGCCGTTCAGGACGATGGCGAGCGCCTGGCCCACATGGCGGGCGAGGTGACGGCTCTGCAGGCCATCGGCGAGGCCTGGCCGCTCGAACAGCGGGCGGTGCTCGACAACCTGCGCAAGGCCATCGATGCGCTGCATCGCGAGGCGCTGGTGCGCCTGCTGCGCGGCCTGCGGCAGGAGCCTGCTGCCGCGGCACGGCTGCGTGAGCTGGCGACGGACCCGTTCGTCTACGGCGTGCTGCGCCTGCACGGCCTGGTGCGCGCGCCGCTCGAAGAGCGCGTGCGGGCAGCGCTCGAGTCGGTGGCCCCGATGCTGGCCGAACATGGCGGCGGCGTGGAGCTGGTGGCCGTGCTGCCGCCCGACGCCGTGCAGGTGCGGCTCACCGGCTCGTGCCAGAACTGCCCGGCCTCGGGCCAGACGCTCGCCGAAGGCGTCGAGCGCGCGATCAAGGAGCATGCGCCGGAGATCGTCCGCGTCGAGCAGGTGCGCCGCGCCGCGCAAGCGCCGGCGCCGGGAGAGGCGGTTCCGATCCACTTCGTCAGCCCCTTCGCCCGCAGCGAGGACCGCGGCTTCGTCGATGTCTGCGCGCTGGACGATCTGCCCTCGGGCCAGGCCGTGGCGCACGTGGCGGGTGACGACAAGCTGCTGCTGTACCGCGACGGCGCGCAGGTGCATTGCGTGGCCAACGCCTGCGCGCACCTGGGCATGCCGCTGGACGGGGGCGACGTCAGTGAGGGCGTTCTCGAGTGCCCGCACCACGGCTTTCGCTACCGGCTCGACACCGGCGAGTGTCTCGACGTGCCCGAGGTGCAGCTCGTCGTGCACGCCGTGCGCGTGCGCGCCGGGCGGGTGGCGGTCAAGCTGGGGGTGGCCACGTGAGCGCGCATGGCTGTTCCAAGGCGCTCACACCGAAGCGCGTCAGCGCGGAGCTTGCCTCGTGAGCGAGACGGCCGTGTTGAAGGTCTCCCTTGCCCGCCCGCGCGAGCGCGCGTCCGCGCCCGCGGCGTTGGCTGCGGCGGGGGCACGTGTGATCCTGGGCCAGCACGACCCGCTGGCGGGGGGGGCGCTCGCGCCGGCGCCGGACTCGCTGTTCGGCCCGCGCGGCGCGGCCGTGACGGCCGACGGCAGCCTGTGGGTCGCCGACACCGGGCACCACCGCCTGCTCGGCTGGCCGGCGCTGCCGCAGGTCGATTCGCAGCCGGCCGCCTGGCTGATCGGCCAGCCGCAGTTCACGGCCGAGGGCCGCAACGCGCATGGCGATGTCGGCCCGGCGACGCTGAACGTTCCCACCGGCGTGTGCGCCTGCGGCGAAGGCCTCGCGGTGGCCGACGCCTGGAACCACCGCGTGCTGATCTGGCATCGCGCGCCGCGCCACAGCCACCAGGCTGCCGATGTGGTGGTGGGCCAGCCCGACTTCCGCTCCGGCCAGGCCAACCGCGGGCGCGACGCACCTGAGGCCGACACGCTCAACTGGCCCTACGGCGTTTTCTGGGACGGCGAGCGGCTGTGGGTGGCCGATACCGGCAACCGGCGCGTGCTGCGCTTCACCGGCTTGCCGCAACGCCCGGGCCAGGCCGCCGACCTCGTGCTCGGCCAGCCCGACTTCACGCAGCGCGACGAGAACGCTGGCGGCGTCACCGAGGCCACGATGCGTTGGCCGCACGCGATCGTTGTTTGGCAAGGCCGCCTGTGCGTCGCCGACGCTGGCAACAACCGCCTGCTGCTGTGGCCCGGCACTCCCGATCGGCACATGGAGCGCGCCGAGCTGATCGTCGGCCAGGACGAGATTGACACGCTCGACCACAACCGCGGCGAATACTGGCCGAGCGCGCGCAGCCTCAACATGCCGTACGGGCTGGCGGTGCACGACGAGCGCCTGTTCGTCGCCGACACCGCCAATTCCCGCGTGTTGCGCTTCGACGTGCCGTTGCTGAGAGAAGCCGCTGCCGTGGCGGGCCAGGAGAGCTTTGCCGACAAGGGCGACAACCGGTGGCGCGCAGCCACACGCGATTCGATGTGCTGGCCTTACGCGATCACGATGCATGGGCAGACGGCGATCGTCGTCGATTCCGGCAACAACCGCGTGTTGCTCTGGGAGGTGGCGCCATGAGCAGCACCGGTGCTGCGCTGCGTGCCGATGCACGGCCCACGGGCGCGCGGATGGCCCCGATCGAAGCGCCGTCGGCGCTGCGCTACGAGGTGCGCGGCATCGTGCAGGGCGTCGGGTTCCGGCCCCAGGTGCTGCGTCTGGCGCGCCGGCTCGGCGTGACCGGCAGCGTGCGCAACGAAGGCACTGTGGTGGTCATCGAGGCCTTCGCGCCGGGCGCGGCGCTGGCCGCTTTCGAGCGCGAGTTGCGCGCGCTGGCGCACGGCGGCACGCGCATCGACTCGCTGGGCGCCGAGCCGATGCCGCGCGATAGCACTGCGCCACCTGAATTCACGATCGGCGACAGCGCGCTCGCGCGGCCAGGGCTCGGTGTGGCGCCGGACTGGGCGATCTGCGAGGCCTGCAGCGCCGAAACCCTGGACCCGTTCGCGCGCCGCTATCGCTACCCGTTCACGGCCTGCACGGCCTGCGGCCCGCGCTTGAGCGTGTTCGAACGCGCGCCCTACGACCGCGCCCACACGACGATGGCGCCCTTCCCGCTGTGCCGGGACTGCGCGCGCGAGTACGGCGATGCGGACGACCGGCGCTTCCACGCCCAGGCGATGGCTTGCCATGCCTGCGGCCCGCGTGCGGCGCTGCGGCGCCTGGACGGACGGCCGTTCAGTGTCGACGCGCTGACGGCACTGGACGACGTCGATGCCGCCACCTCCCTGCTCGGACGCGGCGAACTGCTGCTGGTCAAGGGCCTGGGCGGCTACCAGATCGCCTGCGACGCGACCCACGCCGACGCGGTGGCGCAACTGCGCTCGATCAAGCGGCGCGAAGGCAAACCCTTCGCGCTGATGGTGCGCGACCTCGAGATGGCGCGCCGCTGGTGCGAGTGCGACGACGCGGCGGCCGCCGCGCTCGCCAGCCCCTCGGCGCCGATCGTGCTGCTGGCGCGCGCGGCCGACGCGCCGGCACTCGCCGACGGCGTGGCCCCCGGCCTGACCACGCTGGGCGTGATGCTGCCGAACACCGCGCTGCACCTGCTGCTGATGCGCCGGCGCAAGGCGCCGATCGTGCTGACCAGCGGCAACCTCAGCGAAGAACCGCAGGCGATCCGGCTCGACGACGCGACCGAGCGGCTCGGCACGCAGATCCAGTGGGTGCTCGACCACGACCGCCAGGTGCAGCGGCGCGTGGACGACTCGGTCGGCCGCGTCATCGCCGGCGAGCTGCGCGTCATGCGGCGCGCGCGCGGCTATGCGCCGGCGCCGCTGCCGCTGCCCGAAGGCTTCGATCGCGGCCGCCGCGTGCTGGCGCTGGGCGGCGACCTGAAGAACACCTTCGCCCTGGTGCGCGATGGCCAGGCCGTGCTGTCGCAGCACATCGGCGATCTGCACGACGCCGCCTGCCTCGCCGACCAGCGGCGCGCGCTCGACGACTACCTGCACTTCTACGACTTCGAGCCCGAGCTCGTGGCCTGCGACCTGCACCCCGGCTACGCCGCGACGCAGTTGGCGCAAGAGCGCTGGCCGGGCCGCCACATGGGCGTGGGCCACCACCACGCCCACATCGCCGCATGCCTGGGCGAACACGGCTGGCCCCTGCATGGCGGCGCGGTGCTCGGCATCGCGCTCGACGGCATCGGCCTGGGCGACGACGGCACGCTGTGGGGCGGCGAGTTCCTGCTTGCCGACTACCGGCAGGCGCGCCGCGTCGGCACCTTCAAGCCGGTCGCGCTGCCCGGCGGCGATCTGGCCGCGCGCGAGCCCTGGCGCAACGCCTACGCGCAGCTGATGGCCGAGATGGGCTGGGCGCGCTTCTCGATCAACTTCGAGGCGCTCGAGTTGCATCGCTTCCTGAGCGACAAGCCGCGCGAGGTGCTCGACGCCATGATGGCCAACCCACAGCTGGCCCCACGCGCCAGCAGCGTGGGGCGCCTGTTCGACGCCGTGGCGGCCGCGATCGGGCTGTGCCGCGAGCGCGTGGCCTACGAAGGTGAAGCGGCGATCAAGCTCGAGGCTCTCGTCACGCCGCAGGACCTCGACGAACCTGCGGACCTCGACTACCCGTTCGCGATCCCGAGGCTGGACAAGGGCAAAGGCCTGCCCTACGTCGAACCGCTCGCCATGTGGCAGGCCCTGCTCGGTGACCTGATCCTGCAGACGCCGCCGGCGCGCATCTCGGCGCGCTTTCACCGCGGCCTGGCCGCCGTGGTGGTGCGCATGGCGCAGCAGCAGGCCGAGCAGCATGCAGTCGGCACCGTGGCCCTGGGCGGCGGCGTGTTCCAGAACAAGGTGTTCACCGAACTCGTGCTGCGCGGCTTGCAGGCTGCGGGCCTGAGCGCGCTGCTGCCGCGCCGGGTGCCGGTCAACGACGGCGGACTCGCGTGGGGGCAGGCGCTGATCGCACTCGCGCGCGCCGGCAACGTCGGCGACCGCAACGAGAACATCGAGGAGACATCGACATGTGTTTAGGCATTCCGGGCCGCATCGAGGCCATCTCGCGGCCCGAGGCCAAATTGGCCATGGTGGACGTGCTGGGCGTCAAACGCGAGATCAACATCGCCTGCATCGTGCGCGAGGGCGAGCCGCTGGAAGCGTGCGTCGGCGCCTGGGTGCTCGTGCACGTGGGCTTCGCGATGAATCGCGTCGACGAACGCGAAGCGCAGCTCACGCTCGAGCTGCTGAAGGAACTCGGCGAGGCTCAGGCCGAGCTCGAGGCTTTCAAGACGCGGGCCGCTGCCTAGTGACGACCGTGAGCACGGACAAAGCCAAGGCCGCACTCGGCGGCCTCTACCCTCACCTCGCGGAGCGCGGCGGACCCGCCGACGCCCCGCGCGATGCACTGCGCCTCGACGCCGCGCTGCGCGAGGCGATGGTGGCGAAGTGGCGCGACAGCGTGGTCGTCAAGTCGCGCTTCTTCGAGACCCGCGGCAACGACGTGCTGCGCGCCGCCCACATGCTGGCCGACAGCTATCGTGGCGGCGGACGCCTGTACACGATGGGCAACGGCGGCTCGAGCTGCGACGCCGCGCATGTGGCCGTCGAGTTCCAGCACCCGGTCACGGCCGGCCGGCCGGCGCTGCCCGCGTGCAACTTGGCGCAGGACATGGCGATGCTCACCGCGGTGGGCAATGACGTCGGCTTCGCCGAGGTTTATGCGCGCCAGATGCCGGGCCTGGTGCGCGCCGGCGACGTGGTGCTCGGGGTGTCCACCAGCGGCAATTCGGCCAACGTGCTGCGCGGGCTGGAATCGGCGCACGAACTGGGCGCCCGCACGCTCGCACTCGTCGGCGGCGACGGCGGCGCGATGGCGCGCTCCGCCAGCGTCGAACTCTCCCTGCTCGTCGACAGCGACAGCATCCACCGCATCCAGGAGACGCATGTGGCGATCTACCACGTGCTGTGGGATCTGGTGCACAGCCTGCTCGCCGACGACCGGCCGGCGCGCGCCGCTGCACCGACTAGGAAAAGCCCATGAAGTACGTCGACGAATTCCGCGACCCGCTCGCCGCGCGCGCACTGCTGCGCGAGATCGCCGGCGCGACCGAACGCCTGGGTGCGACGCCCGAGCGGCCGCTGCAGATCATGGAGGTCTGCGGCGGGCACACGCACTCGATCTTCCGCTACGCGCTGAAGGATCTGATCCCGCCGGCGCTCGAGTTCGTGCACGGCCCCGGCTGCCCGGTGTGCGTGCTGCCGATGGGGCGCGTGGACGATTGCGTGGCCATCGCGCGCCAGCCGGGCGTCATCTTCACGACCTTCGGCGACGCGATGCGCGTGCCCGGCTCCAAGGGTTCGCTGCTGCAGGCGCGCGCCGACGGCGCCGACGTGCGCATGGTGTACTCGCCGCTGGACGCCCTGGAGCTCGCCGCGGCCAACCCCGAACGCGAAGTCGTCTTCTTCGCGCTCGGCTTCGAGACCACCATGCCCTCCACGGCGATGACGGTGCTGGAAGCCGAACGCCGCGGCATCGGCAACTTCTCGCTGTTCTGCAACCACATCACGATCGTGCCGACGATCAAGGCGATCCTCGACTCGCCCGGGATGACGATCGACGGCTTTCTCGGGCCGGGCCATGTCGCGATGGTCTCGGGCACGGCACCGTTCGAGTTCATCGCCGCCGAGTACGGCCGGCCGCTCGTGATCTCGGGCTTCGAGCCCACCGACATCCTGCAGAGCCTGCTGATGGTGCTGCGGCAGCTCGAGAGCGGCCGCGCCGCGGTCGAGAACCAGTATGCACGGCTGGTCGACCCGCGCGGCAACGCGGCGGCGCTCGAGGCCATCGCCCGTGTCTTCGAGCTGCGCGAGTTCTTCGAGTGGCGCGGGCTGGGCTCGATCGACCACTCGGGCGTGCGCGTGCGCGCGGCCTACGCGGCCTATGACGCAGAGCGCCGCTTCGCCGTGCCCGGCGCGCGCATCGCCGACCCCAAGAGCTGCCAATGCGGCGAAGTGCTCAAGGGCGCGATCAAGCCGCCGCAGTGCAAGGTGTTCGGCACCGCCTGCACGCCGCAGACGCCGCTGGGCGCGCTGATGGTCAGCAGCGAGGGCGCCTGCGCCGCCTACTACCAGTTCGCGCGCCGCGAGCCCCTGATCCCGATCGAGGTGGCGGCATGACCGGTACGGACGCCTGGACCGGCAAGCGCGTTTCGCTCGCCCACGGCGCCGGAGGCCGCGCGATGCGTGAACTCATCGCGGGCCTCATCGCACCCACCTTCGACAACGGATGGCTGGCGCCACTCGAAGACCAGGCGCGTTTTCCGTACGAGCAGGTCCCGCCGGGAGCTTCGCTTGCGTTCACCACCGACAGCTTCGTCGTCTCGCCGCTCGCCTTCGCGGGTGGCGACATCGGCACGCTCGCGGTATGCGGCACCGTCAACGACCTGGCCGTCGGCGGCGCCGTGCCGCGCTGGCTGAGCTGCGGCCTGATCATCGAGGAAGGGCTGCCGTTCGACACCCTGCGCGCGGTGCTGCGCAGCATGGCGGACTGCGCCCGCGAGGCCGGCGTGGCCATCGTGACCGGCGATACCAAGGTCGTCGAGCGCGGCGCGGCCGATGGCCTGTTCATCAACACGGCCGGCATCGGCACCATCCCGGCCGGGCGCCGCACCGGTGCGCGCGAACTGCGCGCGGGCGACCGCATCGTCCTCAACGGCACGCTGGGCGACCACGGCGTGGCGGTGCTCGCCGCACGCAACGACATGGCCTTGCAGATCCCGGTGCGCAGCGACTGTGCGCCGCTCAACGGCCTGATCGAGGCCATGTTCGCGGCCGCACCCGGCCTGCGCTGGCTGCGCGACTGCACGCGCGGCGGGCTGGCCACGGTGGCCAACGAGTTTGCGTCCGAGGCGCGGTTGCAGCTGCGGCTGGACGAGGCCGCCTTGCCGGTGTCCGACGCGGTGCGCGGCGCCTGCGAGATGCTGGGCCTGGACCCGCTGTACCTGGCCAACGAGGGCAAGCTCGCCGCGGCGGTGGCGCGCGAGGATTGTGACGCCGTGCTGGCGGCGATGCGCGCGCACCCGCTGGGTCGCGACGCCGCGGTGGTGGGCGAAGTGCTCGGCAGCGGCCACCCCGGCCTGGTGACGCTGCGCTCGGCCTTCGGCGGCGAGCGGGTGGTCGATCTGCTGCACGGCGACCAGTTGCCGCGCATCTGCTGACCGGGCGCCCAGGCGACGCACCCTCATGCACGAGCTCGGCATCACGCGCAACCTGGTGGCCATCGTCGCCGACGCCGCCCAAGGGCGCCGCGTGCGCAAGGTGTGGCTCGAAATCGGCACGCGCAGCGCCCTGCTGCCCGAGGCCGTGCACTTCTGCTTCGGCGTCGTGCGCCAAGGCACGGCGCTGGAGGCGGCCGAACTCGAGATCGTGCCGGTCGAAGCGGGCTGGCAATGCATGCACTGCGCCACCGCCGCCGAGCCTGGCGCGGCCGAACCGGCCGGTGCCTGCCCGCGCTGCGGCGAGCGGCAGTGGCGACAACGCAGCGGCGAGGAACTCAACGTCAAGGCGATGGAGGTCGAACCATGTGCGTGACCTGCGGTTGCGGCAACAACGCCGACGTGCGCGTCGAGGGCGATCACGGCGAGCATGAGCATGTGCTGGCCGACGGAACCCGCGTGCGGCACCGGCACGGTCATGAGCACGATCACGCTCATGAGCACGATCACGCTCATGGGCACGATCACGCTCATGGGCACGATCACGCTCATGGGCACGATCACGCGCATGAGCACGATCACGACCACGGACACGGCCATGTCCACCCCTACGGCGGCCACGCGCACGGGAACGCGCCGCCCGCCGAACTTGTCGCTCTGGAGGCCGCGCTGCTGGACAAGAACCAGCGCATCGCCGACCGCAACCGCGCCTGGTTCCGCGAGCGCGGCGTCGCCGCGTTGAACCTGATGTCGAGCCCCGGTTCGGGCAAGACCACCCTGCTGGTGCGCACCCTTCGCGACCTCGCGGGCGAGTTCCCGATGTGTGTGGTCGAGGGCGACCAGGAGACCAGCGCCGACGCGGACCGCATCCGCGAGACCGGCACACCGGCGATCCAGATCAACACCGGCGCCGGCTGCCACCTCGAAGCCGACATGCTCGAACGCGCGGTGCAGCGCCTGGCCCCGGGCGTGGGCAGCGTGGTTTTCGTCGAGAACGTGGGCAACCTGGTCTGCCCGTCGCTGTTCGACCTCGGCGAGGGCGCCCGGGTCGTGGTGCTGTCGGTGACCGAGGGCGACGACAAGCCGCTGAAGTACCCGCACATGTTCCGCCGTGCCGACCTGATGGTCACGACCAAGATGGACTTGGCCCCGCATGTGAGCTTCGACCCAGACCGTGCCGAGCGCAACGCGCGCAGCGTCAACCCGTCGATCCGCTGCCTGCGGCTGTCGTCCACCAGCGGCGATGGGCTCGCGGCGTGGTACGGCTGGCTGCGCGCGATGCGCACGATCGCCGGCGTCGGCCTTCAGACCCCGGCCTGACGGCGACGGAGACACTGCATGGACCTGCTGCTTGCACTCGGGCTTGGGCTGCTGCTGGGCCTGCAGCACGCCACCGATGCCGACCACCTGGCGGCCGTGGCCACGCTGGCCGCGCGCGAACACTCGCTGGCGCGTGCGCTGCGCCTGGGTGCCGCCTGGGGCCTCGGGCACTCGCTCACGCTGCTGTTTGTCGCCGGTGCGGTGGCCGGGCTCGGCTGGGTCATCTCGGCGCAGGCCGCCGCGCGCTTCGAGTTGCTGGTCGGCCTGCTGCTCGTGGCGCTCGGGCTGCGCCTGGCCTGGCGGCTGCGCGCGCGGCGCATCCACTTCCACGGCCATGCCCATCAGGGACAGTCGCCGCACTTTCACGGCCACTCGCACGCCGCCGCGGCCATTCCCGAAGGTCAGGCGCACGCAAGCGACCCGCACCGGCATGAGCACCGGTTTCCCATCGGTGGCTTGGCTGTCGGCATGGTGCATGGTCTGGCCGGCTCGGCCGCGCTCGCGCTGCTTGCCGGCGCCGCGCTGGCCACGCCGGCCATGCAACTGGCGTACATCGCCGTCTTCGGTGCCGGTTCGCTGCTCGGCATGGCCGCGCTCACCGGCGCGATGGCCGTCGTGCTGCGGGTCACCGCACGCCGCCTCGCCACGTTGCACCACACGCTCAACATCGCGGTGGCTTGCGCCTCGGTGACGATCGGCCTGCACTTGCTCTGGAGCGCGGCGTGAACACCGCCGGCGTGCGCCGCAGCGTGCCGGCCGTGGCCGCCACGAAGTCGGACGGCGCGCAGGCCGCGAAGACCTGGGGGGTCACGCTCGTCGGGCCGCGCCTGCAACAGGACCGCACGCTCAGTCGGCGTTTCGGTGCGGAGTACCGCGTGCGCACCTTCGATCGCCTGCGCGAGGCGCTGGCCTCGATGGACGACGACGCCGATCGGGCCGATGTCGTGGTGGCCGAGCAGACGTTGCTGGACGGCCGTGGCGTCGATCTGTTGCGCGACCTGCGTTCGCGCGCTCCCGACACGCTGCGCGTGCTGGTTCTCGACAGGGCCGACACCGAGATCGTGCAGCAGGCGGTCAACGATGCGGCGGTGTACCAGCTGGTGATCTCGCCGTGGGAGGCGGAGTCGCTGCGGCTGCTGCTGCGGCGGGGGCTGGAGTCGCGCGAACTGGCGCGGATTCATCGCTACCTGTCGCGCGAGCTCAAGTTCGCCGACAGCGTCGTCACACGGCAGAACGAGCGCATGCGCGCCACGCTGCAGGAGGTGTATTCCTTCGACCGCATGGTCTTCGTCAGCCATGCGATGGCCGAACTGTGCAACCTGGCGCGCAAGGCGGCCGGCACCGACCTGCCGGTGCTGATCGAAGGCGAGACCGGGACCGGCAAGGAGCTGATGGCGCGCGCGATCCACCTGTTCAGCCAGCGCCACCAGCTCTTGTTCATGCCGGTCAACTGCGCCGCGATCGCCGACGACCTGCTGCAAAGCGAACTCTTCGGGCATCGCAAAGGCGCATTCACCGGCGCGACGACCGATCGCCTGGGGCTGCTGCAGGCGTCGGACGGCGGCACGGTCTTCCTCGACGAGATCTCCGAGATCTCCCCCAGCATGCAAGTGTCGCTGCTGCGCTTCCTGCAGGAAGGCGAGGTGCGGGCCGTGGGCTCGGACCAGACGCGGCGTTGCGACGTGCGCATCGTCGCGGCGTGCAACCGCTCTCTAAGCGAGCTCGTCGCCGCAGGCAAGTTCCGGCAGGACTTGTACTACCGGCTGCGCGGCTTCGAGCTGCGCATCCCGCCGCTGCGCGAGCGGCCCGACGACATTCCGCCGCTCGTCTCCCACCTTATCGAGAAGTACAGCAAGCTCAGCGCCCGACAGCTCGCCGGGGTGACCCCGGATGCGATGGCGCGACTGTGCGCCTATCCGTTCCCGGGGAACGTGCGCGAGCTCGAGATCGAGGTGCGGCGCCTGGTCGCGCTGGCCGCCGACGGCGACATCATCACCGCGCGCCACCTGCCGCCGGCGATCGCGAACCTTCAGCCGGCGATGGCCAGGCTGGCGGACGCCACGATCGCACTGCCGGGGGGAACCCTGAAGGAGCGGGTCGAGGCCTTGGAGGAAAGGCTGGTGCGCGACACGCTCGATCGCCTGCGCTGGAACCACACGCGGGCCGCGCAGGAACTGGGGCTGTCGCGTGTCGGCCTGGCCAACAAGATCAAGCGCTACGGCATCCATCGCGCGGGCGACAACGTGTAGACGGGAGCGATTCCGGCGCACCCGGCCGTGCACACGAAGACCCTGCCTCATGAGCATTGCCGCGCTGATCCTGGACGTCGACGGCACCCTTGCCGACACGGAAGAAGCGCACCGCGTCGCATTCAACCTGGCCTTCGAACGCCTCGGCCTGGGCTGGACCTGGAGCCGTGTCGACTACCTCAGGCTGCTGACGGTGACGGGGGGCAAGGAGCGCCTGCTGAGCCACGTCCGCGCGCTGCCCGTGTCGGCGCGTGAAAGGGCACGGCTGTCGGCGTTCGTGCCGTCGATACACCACGAGAAGACGAAGTTCTACCAGTCTGCGGTCAACGATGGCGCGGTACCGCTGCGCGACGGTGTCGCCCGGCTCATCGCCGAGGCCCGAAGCGCGGGCTGCCGGCTGGCGATCGCCAGCGCGTCGACCGCATCGAGCGTGCGCGCCTTGCTGCGCCAGGGCTTCGGGCCGAAGGGCCACGAACTCTTCGAGGTGATCGTCTGCGCAGAACACGTGGCTGCCAAGAAGCCTGAGCCCGACGTCTACGAAGTCGTGCTGAGGCACCTGAAACTGCGTCACGATCAAGCCGTGGCCCTCGAGGACTCGCCCAACGGCTTGCTGGCGGCCGATGCTGCGGGCCTGTGGACGGTCGTGACGCCCACCCTCTGGACGGTAGCCGGGCACTTCGACCTGGCTGGCCTGTGCCTGCCGCGCCTTGGCGACCCCTGGTATCCCCTTAGCCGCGAGCCTGGGCACCTGCTTCTGGACCGCCCGTGGCTGAGGTTTGCCGAACTGGTTCGAAGGGCGGAGTCGGCAACAAGCTGTCGGTGAGAGCGCTCCCAGGCGGCGGCCGGCCGGCGCGCGCAGGCGCAAACCAGCAAGTCACTTCGAGTGCGCGTCTTTCAGTGACCGTGCTGCCCCGTCGGCATTGCGTTGCAGCGAACGGGCCAGTTCGACCAGCCCGGCGATCCCTTCCTCGTCCTCCAGCGCGCGTGCCGGCCGGAACACGAGCAGCGCCTGTGCGCGCGCTTCCACGTACAGCGGCCCATGCGTGGCCAGCGCCTGCAGGACCTCGTCGTCGAACCACGCCGACATATCCCTTGCCTCATCTGCGCGACAGTACAGGCGGCTGCCGGCCGGCAGACCGCGCACGGTGTCGGGCGGCACCTCCCTCCAGGCCACCAGGTAGCGCTCCAGGTAGTGCCCGGGCGTGAGCACGAATTCGGGCCGGTCGGCCGCGCGCGGCAGTTCCATCACGAGCAGCGTGTGCCGATGCGCGACGTGGTAGTCCGGCGCCGAGGTGTGGCTGTAGTCGAACACGCGCAGCGCGGCCCCGAAACGCGGACCGTGCAGCACGTTGCACTCCTCGCGCTGGTCGCCCCGATGCAAGTAAACGAAATCGTGACGGTTGATCGTGGCGGCAATCGCGGGCGAGAAGCCCAGGCCGAGCCGGCCGGCGATCGCCGCCATCTGCTGGGCGCGCGCGTCGCGATGGACCTGCTCCTGCGCGATCCGCGGCTCCTGCATGCGGGTGGCCAGCGGATGCGCCGAGAAGCGAAAGAAGTTCTCCAGCCCCGCGGCTGAGAAGCTGCGCCCGGCAGCGGCGAACTCCTCCTCCGCATGCTGCAGGAACTCCCCCGCCGTGTGGTCGATGATGCGCGCCGATTCGGTGAAGCGCAGCCGAAGGCCGTCGGCCGCGGGCAGGCGCACGATGGCCTTCTCCAGCGGCAGCAGGTTGAAGCCGACCAGCGAACCCAGCGTCAGCTCGTGCACTGTGCGGCCCGTGCTGTCGACCTCGCTGCGGCGGCGGATGACCGGGCTTCGGAACATGCCCGAGAAGTTGGTCCACAACAACGCCATCGAGGCCGTCATGTCCAGCCGGCCGGTCAGCACGTAGCGCACCGAAGGCATCAGCAGATACAGCAGCAGCACGAGTTCGATCAGCACGCCCAGCAGCATGCCCAGCAGCAGGTCCGTCAGCAGGATCGCGGCCACTGTCCCGGCAAAGACCAGGAAGCGGTCGCGGCCGACCGAGAGCATGCGGCTGAACAGCGCCGGCTCGCACAGCCGCCAGCCGATGTAGATGAGGATGGCGGCGATCGCGGCCAGCGGGATGCGCACCAGCAGCCCCGGCAGGGCCAGCGTGAACAGCAACAGGAACAGGCCGCTGTAGAGGTTCGACCACAGCGTGCGTGCGCCGGCGTCGATGTTGGCGCGGCTGGGCACGGCGTTCGGAATCACGGTCAGCCCGCCGATCATGCCGGAGGTGAGATTGCACACGCCCATGGCGCGCAGGGTCTTGTTGGCGTCGGACGTGCGATGCCAGGGATCGATCTTGTCCACCGCCTTGACGCTGGCGACCGACTCGACGCCATCGATCATCGTGAAGGTGAAGACGACCAGCGCCATCGTCAGCCAGAGTTCGGGCCGGGCGGCGAACTCGGCAAAGGCCGGCAGGTGCAGCCCCTGAAGGATCGAGTCGGGCATGCGGATGCGCAGTGCCGCGTCGAAGCCCAGCGCCGCGGCGGCGACCGTGCCGAGGCCGGCGACGATGATCGCCGACGGCACCCAGCGCCACCAGCCGCTGACCTTGCGGCGCAGCGCGAACATCAGCGCCAGACCGATGACGCCGACGAGCGCCACCGGCCATTGCGCCTGCGCCAGCTGCTGCGGCAGGTTGAACAGCGACTGCAGCACCGACTTCGACGGCAGCGCGGGCGCGCCCACCAGCGCAGGAATCTGGCGCAGGATGATCATGATGCCGATGGCCGCCAGCATGGCCTCGACCACGGTGGCCGGCAGCATCGCCGCGTACTGGCCGGCACGCAGCGCGGCCAGCAGCAACTGCAGCACGCCGGTGAGCACGATGGCCACGAGCACCAGCGGATAGCCCGCCGCGAGGTCGCCGTGGCCGAGCAGGAGCATGCCCCACAACAGCACGGGGGCCAGCGCCGCTGCCGGCCCGCTGACGGTGACATGCGAGCCGCCCAGCAGCGGATACAGCAGCCCGGCGACGATGGCCGAGATCAGCCCGGCAATCGCCGGCGCACCCGAGGCCAAGGCGACGCCGAGCGAAAACGGCAGCCACAGCAGTGCCACCTGCAGCCCGGCCATCGAGTCGTGGCGCCAGTGCTTCAGCCCGGCCAGGCCCGAGGCGGGGGTTGTCGACTCCGCAGCGGCCATCAGTCTTCCTCCCGCAACTCGGCGTTCCACGCCAGCGTGCGGGCACGCTCGGTAGCCCAGGCATAGCGCTCGGCGTGGCGCTGTCGCAGCGGCGGCGGCAGCAGGCTGGGCAAACCGCCATGCGCGTCCCACTGCGCCTGCACCTGATCCGTCAGCAACTGCATGCGCCCGAGATCCCAGCCCGTCGCGTCCTGATCGTCCGGCAGCAAGCCGAACACCCAGGCGTCGAGCACCACACGACCGAGCAGCGTCAGGCCGTGCCCGTCGCGGTGAAAGCCGCAGTACGTCTGGGTGGCCGGTTTGCGGGTCTGCTTCATCGTGCGGCTCCTGCGTGTGTCTGGTTGCCGACCATCGGTCGCGCCTACTCCGACCAGCGGCCGAGGTAGGACTCGATCACGTCCACCACCGCGCGCGACTTGATGACCAGCCCGAGATCGATCATCTCGGAACCCATGACCTGCGCCGCGTCGCGCGCCGGCACCGGCGCCGCCACCAGGCGCTGCGCCTCCTCGCGGAAGAACACCGCCGATACCACGCCGGCCAGCAGCCAGCGCCGCTCGCCGGCCGCGGCGCCGCGCTGCCGCTCGGGCAGGCCGACGAACACCGGGCTGCCGCTGGAGCCCGGGTACACGGCCGCATCGATCAGGAATTCGGCGCGCCCCTCGAAGTCCAGCGCGATCGGCGTGGCCGTGGTGCCGCGGCGCAGGATCGGCATCAGGTTGATCTGATCCCACACGCCGCTCGGATAGCCGACGAACAGCACATCCTCCAGCGCATCGAAAGCCCGGATCACCGCCGCATCGGGCACCAGCCGCGTGTCCACGGCATGCACGTACAGCTCGACGCCCTGCGCCTGCGCGGCCTGCTCCAGCGGCCGCAGCGGCACGATGGCCAGATCGACCGCCGGGTCCGGGTGCATGAACCAGGCTTGCGGGAACTCGTCGATGCCGAGGTGGAAACGCTGTCCGATCAGCGGCTGGCCGTGGCGGCCGCGCGTGAAGATCACGCCGCCGCGGCGAACGCCCTCCACCAGGTGCCGGTTGGTGACGATGAACCGCCGTCGTCCCCGGGCGTGTGCGTGCTCGACGATGAAGGCGGTGCCCGAACCCTCGCTGCCGTCGTCCAGGATCGTGTCGATGCGCACGGTGTTGAACAGCAGCCGCTTGGCAACCGAGTTGACTTCCATCGCCGCCGGGTCCTCAGCCGTGGGCGCGGGCGCGCTGGTTGAGCTGTTCGATGGCGGCGTGCGCCGCCTGCCGAGCCGCGTCGGCCTCGGCCTCGGTGCCCATCATCGTCAGGCGGCCGAAATTGCCGAAGGGCTTGACGTCGACCAGCGTGACGTGGGCTGCCTTCTCGGCCTCGTTGGCGGCATAGATGGCGTAGCCTGCCGGCTCGACCTCGAGGATGAACATGCTCTTGCCGGGCAGGATCATCGAGCCCTTGCGCAGCTGGCGGTTGATCAGCGTCGTGTGGTCGGGCGTGATGCCGCGGATGATCTCGCTCCAGGCGATGCGGCAAGCCATGCGGTCGCCTTCCTGTGCGCCCATCTGCTCGAGCACGACGCGGCCGGCCTCCTGCACCTCGCTGGCGTTGCGGTAGTGGATCTCCATCGACCCGAAGGCGCGCTCGACCACCTGCTCGCCCATGCGCACGTTGGTGCGCTTGAGCGCCACGTCGCTGAGCCGGTGCACGGCCATGCCGGGTGCCACCTCGATCCACATGCAGGCGTCACCCGGGATCGGCAGGAAGCCCTGCGACGAGGTCGCCAGGTACGACGCCAGCTGCGGCTGCAGCGCGTCGAGGAACACGAAGGTGCGCAGGTGGATCTTCATCGGCGCGGCTTCAGCGGGTCAGGCCCATGTACAGCGCCGGCAGCTTCTCGGGCAGCCGCTCGGCGCGGTCGAGCACGGTGAAATTGCGCTGGCCGAAGATGCGCGAGACGTAGAGGTCGGCGTGCGGGTCCAGCGACAGCGCGTAGGCGGTGATGCCCAGCCGGGCCAGCTCCTCGACCGCGCGCCGCGTGTCGTGGCGCAGGTACTGCGGGTCGCGCACGTCGTTGTCGGCCGGCTCGCCGTCGGTGACGACGAACACGATCTTGCGCCGCTGCGGCTGGCGCTGCAGTTGCGCGCCGGCGTGGCGCAGCGCCGCGCCCATGCGCGTGGCAAAGCCGCCCTTCATGCCGGCCAGCCGCGCCTTGACGCGCTCGCCGTAGGGCTCGTCGAAGTCCTTGAAGCGCAGGTAGTGCACATCGTGCCGGCCGTCGGAGCAAAAGCCGTGCAGCGCGAACGGGTCGCCGATGCGGTCCAGCGCGCCGGCCAGCAGCACGGTGGCGGCGCGCGTGAGGTCGAGCACCGTCTGTTCCTGCCCGCGCACCTTGTCGTTGGACGATTCCGACAGGTCCAGCAGCACGAGCACGGCGAGGTCTCGGCGGTTGAGCACGTGGCGCAGCATGATGCGCGTGTCCGGCTGCTGGCCGGTGCGCAGGTCCACCAGCGCGCGCACCGCGGCCTCGAGATCCAGCTCGTCGCCGTCCTCCAGGCGTCGGATGCGCTGCACGCCCTGCGGCGACATCGACTCGATCAGGTGCTTCAGACGCGAGATCGCCGGTTTGTGCTCCGCGACGATGGCCTCGATGACGGCCGCGTCGCCCGGTGGCGCATGGCGCTCCTGCACGGTAGCCCAGCTCGGCCGTTCGAGCTGGATCTGGTAGTCCCACTCGGGGTAGTGCACCGGATCGGCCACCGGGGGCCGTCCTTCGAGCGAGTTGATGCTGACACCCTCCTGATCGAGGACGAACTCGGTCGGCAGGATCCAGATCTCCTGCGCGTCGTCACCGGCGAACTCGACGTCCAGCGCGTTGACCATCTCCATCACGTTGACCTTCTTGCGCACCTGCTTCGGGCCCCAGGTGGCTTCGAGGGCCAGCGTCTCGCTGTAGGCGCCGAGCGTCCAGACGCAGCGGTTGTCGTCGCGGTACAGGGCGCGCAGGCCGTCGCTCTGCAGCTGCAGCGGCGGCAGGCCCAGCCCGCGCAGCACCTGCGCGAGCGTGGTGCCAATGGCGAGGCTGAGCGTGTGATCCTGCAGATCCGGCGCGGCATCGAACAGCGCCTCGCCCTGCCGCACCCAGGGATGCGGGTCGGCACCGTCGCGCGCGAGCAGCGCGCGCGCCAGCCGGTTCACGAGATCGCCGACGCGGGCCGGCGGCTCCACGCGCAGCGGCGCATGCAGGGCCAGCCAGGCCGCGCGCATGCCGGGGAAGCGGCGGCAGGCCAGCTCCTCGACGCGGGCGTCCTCGATCACCTCGACCAGCAGCCGATCCAGCGCATCGAGCCCGGCGTCGGGCAGCGGCGCCGGACTGTGCACCAGGTGGGCGGCGCAGTGGTTCACCGCCGCACGGTACAGCTCCAGACCCGGTACGAGCTGCGCGATCGATGCGTCTGCCCCTTCGGTGCGCAGGTCGTCGTAGGCGTCAGGAACGTGGATGACGTGATGTTCGATGGAGGGACGCAAGCCCTCGCGGCTCTCGTAGTCGCCTGCCGTGGGGCGCAGGAAGAAGTCGCGCCCCCACATGGCACGCAGATAGATGTTCAGGCGGCGCTGGACATCGACGAACAGCGTGCCACGGCGCTCCTGCTGCAGCACGGCCAGCGAGTCGCTGCTTTGCAGCCCGAAGTACCGAACCTGCCCGTCGAAGTCGGCTTGGTAAGCCTGGGCGCCCCAGTTCACCCAGCGTCGCAGACCGCCGAGCGTGAGCTGGCCGAGCAGGCGCTCGAGGTTCTCGAGCATCGGCCGCAGCCCGCGTGGCGCCTGCGCGAGCACCACGCCCAGCACATGCAGGTACTGGCGGAACAGGTCCAGGTCGCCGAGCCGGGCGGCAGCCGCCGGGGCGGTGCCGACGATCAGCGCCAGCACCGCACCGGACGTCTTCGAGGCCATGCCGAGCAGGAAGCTGACCAGCTCGGGCAGAGCGTCCTCGCCGACCGCGCGCGCCAGCTCGGGCATCGCCTGCACGTAGCTGACGACCACCTCCTCGCCGCGGCCGAGCGCGTTCAGGGCAGCCGCGCCCTTGAGGTAGTTGTCCAGCCCACGCGAAGACAGCACCCGCGCCGCCTCGACCCAGGCGCCGCGCAGCACGGCCTGCGCCTCGTGCGGCAGCTCGTCCAGCAGCTCGGGGTGATCGTCGAGGTGGATGGCCAAGGCCGCTCTCTTCGGTGGATGGCCCGGCCGATGCCGGGCTCAGAAGTACGTGGTGACCGCTGCGTCGAGCGCGTCGCGCATGTCGGCGTCGTCGGTGATCGGCCGCACCAGCGCCATGCGGCAGGCGGCCAGCGCCGGCACGCCACGCGCGATCAGCGAGCCGGCGTAGATGAGCATGCGCGTGGAGATGCCTTCGTCGAGCCCGTGGCCCTTGAGGTTCCGCGCACGCTCGCCGATGTGCACCAGCTTGCCCGCCAGATCGGCCGCGACGCCGGACTCGTGCGCGACGATCTCGGTCTCGACCTCGTGCGCCGGATAGCCGAAGTCCAGCGCGCCGAAGCGCTGCTTGGTGGACTGCTTGAGGTCCTTCATCAGCGACTGGTAGCCCGGGTTGTAGGAGACGACGAGCTGGAAGTCGGGATGGGCCGGCACCAGCTCGCCCTTCTTCTCCAGCGGCAGCATGCGGCGGGCATCGGTCAGCGGGTGGATCACGACGGTGGTGTCCTGGCGGGCCTCGACGACTTCGTCGAGGTAGCAGATGGCGCCGTGGCGGGCCGCCAGCGTCAGCGGCCCGTCGTGCCAGCGTGTACCCTGCGCGTCGAGCAGGAAGCGCCCGACGAGGTCGGAGGCCGTCATGTCTTCGTTGCACGCCACCGTGATCAGCGGCCGGCCGAGCTTCCACGCCATGTGTTCGACGAAGCGTGTCTTGCCGCAGCCGGTGGGGCCCTTGAGCATCATCGGCATGCGCACCGCATAGGCGGCCTCGTAGAGAGCGACCTCGTCGCCCACCGGCCGGTAGTAGGGCTCGTGGCGGACGCGGTAGGCATCGAGCGGGCCTTCGGTGGCCGGCGCGGAGCCCGCCGCCGGCCGCGCGGCCCCGGCCTGTGCCCGAGCCAGGGCGGCCTGGCGCGGCGAGTAGGTGCGGTAGAAGGAGTCGTTGGACATTTGGGTCAGGCTCGCGAGTTCGGCCGCCACAGCGTGGGCAGCGCCGACGTTCAGTCCGGCCAGACCCGGCCGGGAAGATCGAAGCCGCGCGGTGCTGGCACGCGCACCCCTTGGGTCAAGACAGCAGTCGGCTGCGCGGGTTCGGTGGCCGGCGTGGTGGCTGGCGTCGCGGTCGCCGGCTTTGCAGTGGCGGAATTGGTGCTGGCTGCGCGGCCGGCCGTGGACGCGGTCTTGGCCCGACGCAGGCTGGACGTCAACTTGTCCTCGAGCTTGGTCATGGTGTGTAGGTCTCCTCGATGATGGCTTCGATGTCGGCGGCAGCGGCGGCGCCGCGTCGTCCGAGTTGATAGACCGGAACGCCCTCGAGCGCGGCAGTCCGGAACGCCGCACGGCGCCGGATGCGCGAGTTCAGCACCGGCAACCCGAACTCGCCCAGGGCGCGGTCGAGCGCGGCCGACAGCGCACTGCGCGGCTCGACCTGGTTGATGACCAGAAACGCGCGCAGTGCCGGACGTTTGCGTCGCGCCGCTTCGATCAGTCGCTGCAAGCGCAAGCTCGCCCACAGGTCCACGGGGGACGGCAGCACCGGAACGAGGGCGATGTCGCAGCAACGCAGCGCCAACGCCGACGCCGGATGGTCGAGCGACGGCGGGCAGTCGAGCACGAGATGCGCGCAGTCGGCGTGGCGCTTGAGCAGGCGTGCCCGGTCTGCGGCGTCCGACAGCACCGGCAGCGATCGCGGCCAGGCCTCCGCACCCTGACGCGCCCACTCCAGTGCCGACTCCTGAGGGTCCAGATCGAGCAGCACCGTGCGCGCGCGTCGTGCCAGTCCGGCTGCCAGATTCACCGACAGCGTGGTCTTGCCGGCGCCGCCCTTCTGGTTCATTACCGCCGTGACCCGTGGCGCCATCTCAGTGCGATCCGGGTTGCCCGGGCGCACTGAAGCCCCCTCGGGGGTAGCGAGCGCCAGCGAGCTTGGGGGTTTCACTTCAGCGCTCCGCGGGCGGATAGATCGCGTTGATGCGTGCGGCCAGCTCCACGTCGGCCTGGCCGGTCGGCGTCGGGTCGAGCGTCACGTTGACGTAGGTGCTGCCGAAGTTGATGTTCTGCGGGTGCGCACCGCCGCCCTGCGCGAGCGCGGACACGGCATCGACGAAGTCGCGCGTTTGCGCATAACGCTCGAAGGTGAAGCGGCGGAACAGCGTGGCCTGCCGGCCCCGTGCCTCCCAGCCTTCGGGAAGTTCTTCAGGCAGATCAGTCATGGCGCGACGCCTCACCCAGGTGCCGGTCGATGCCGTGCAGGTGCGCGGCCTCGGCCTGCAGCAGTTCATGCAGCAGTGCCGCGCTTTCGCCGTCGCGTACACGCTGCGCATGCGCCAGCGCATCCCGGTACAGCAGCACGGCATCGGTCTCGATCTGGCGATCGGCGTCCCACAGCGCCTGCGCATCGCGGCCCAGTCTCGAGGGCGCCAGGCCGCCGGCCGCGGGCGCGCGGCCGAGCACGATCAGCCGCTCCATCAGCCGCTCGGCATGCGCCAGCTCCTCGAGCGCTTCGTGGCGCAAGGCGTCGGCCAGGGCCGTGTCGCCCCACAGCCGCGCCAGCGCGCTCTGCGCCAGATACTGCTGCAGCGCGCCGAACTCGTGCGTCAGCGCCCGGCTCAGCCAGCCCAGCATGCGTGGGTCAACGCTCATCGCACTTGCGCCCCATCACGCCGCCTCGCGGGTGCCGCCGTCCGCCGCCGTCAGCTGCGGGTGCCGACGATCTCGGCGTCGCGTCCGCCGCCATCGGCCCCGGGCGCCTGCGGGAGCACGCCCTCGACCTCGCTGTGCACGCGGGCGATGATGTGCGCCGCCACCAGGCCGTCACCCACGCGCTCGCAGGCATCGGCACCGGCGCGCACCGCCGCGTTGACCGCGCCGGTCTCGCCGCGCACCAGCACCGTGACGTAGCCGCCGCCCACGAACTGGCGGCCGACCAGGCGCACTTCCGCTGCCTTGGTCATCGCATCCGCCGCCTCGATCGCCGGCACCAGGCCACGCGTTTCGATCATGCCCAGGGCAATCCCTCGGTTCTCAGCCATCTTCATTCACTCCTGTTCCCGACTTGCATGCAGGCTTGGCGCAGGCTTGCGGCCGACGCTCGAGCCCGTGGCAACTTGCCTCAGGCCGTCGGCGCCTGCGGCAGCACGCCCTCGACCTCGCTGTGCACGCGGGCGATGATGTGCGCCGCCACCAGGCCGTCACCCACGCGCTCGCAGGCATCGGCACCGGCGCGCACCGCCGCGTTGACCGCGCCGGTCTCGCCGCGCACCAGCACCGTGACGTAGCCGCCGCCCACGAACTGGCGGCCGACCAGGCGCACTTCCGCCGCCTTGGTCATCGCATCCGCCGCCTCGATCGCCGGCACCAAACCACGGGTTTCGATCATGCCCAGCGCAATTCCTCGATAGTCAGCCATTTCAATCTCCTTCAGTTGATTCGGACCGCAGCCCACGCAAACACGGCGAAGGCGCCATGCCTCCGTCGACCCACACTTTCGCTGCCCGCGCGCGGCCTCACGCGCCGGCTCCCGTCGACCGGGTCGTGTCGTCGGCAGCGCTGTCCGCTGCCGGCACGTCCCAGGCGTCGATGATTCCGCAGATGCTCAGATCGGTGACCAGCGACGGGTCGCCCATCGCCAGACGGGCCGCCGTCCCCATCGTGGTGAACACCCAGCGTCCTGGTGGCGCTCCCACCGGGTCGGTGGCCACCGAGATCGCCCCGTCCTGCCCCTGCAGCACACGCAAAGAGGCCTGGGCCAGGCCCGGCACGCGCCGCGTGCACACGAGTTCGTCCTTGACGCACAGGATGTCCATTAGCCCTGCTCCGGCGGCCAGCGGTCGATGATCCCGACGATGGTCAGGTCCGACGGGAAGTCCTTCGCCCCGGCCGCGTCGCGCGCCGCCGACGAGCCCACGCAGATGACCCAGTCGCCGGGCACGCAGCCCACCGCGTCCACGGCTACGCTGCGCGGTCCGCCCGGCTTGTCCTGCACCACCAGCAGCGCGCGGTGGCCGAAGCCGTCGATGCGGTTGGTCGACACCAGGGTTTTCTCGACACGCATGATCTTCACGCCCGCACTCCGTCTCAGTGCCCGGCCGGCCGGGCCGGCGCGTCGATGAAGGTGCCGCGCTCACTGCCATGGGTGTCGCTGACCGCCATCTGGCAGTGCAGCAGGCCCTGGACATGCAGCGCCTGGTAGCGCGACTCGATCGCCGCCCTCACGCGCCGGCAGCGCGCCACCGCGCGCTCGCGCGCGCCCGGCACCTGCGACTCGTAGTGAAAGTGCACCAGCACCGGCACCGGCAGGCCGCGGGCGACGTTGAGCTCGCCGAAGATGCGCATGCCGACGTCGAGGTCGGGCGCCCCTTCCTCGACCGTCTCGAGGTGGGCGAAGTAGAACTGGTTGCGCAGTTGCAGCTCGCTCATGGCCTCGCCGGCGCAGATGAAGCGCTCGGCGTGGCCGATGTCGGCGTAGCGCCCGTCGTGATGGCGGATCACGTACTCGATCTGCGACAGGTTGGCCTCGAGCAGCTGCTGCACGAGCTTGCGCACACCCTGGTGCAGGCCGGATCCGCGCTCGGCGCGCGCCACCGCGACCGCGATCGCCTCGCGCGCATCGTCCGCGCCCATCGCCAGCGTGTCGCGAAAGATCTGCGCACTGTCGATGAAGGCGCCGGGCTCGGCCTGCGTATCGCCGGCCGACGCATGCACGCGGATGGCGTCGGTGTCGGTGTCCACCCCGATCAGCAGCACCTGCGGCGCGGCACCGGTGCCGAAGGTGTTGTCCACCGCGGCACGCAACTCGGCCAGCCGGTGCGCCGCCGCCTGGCGCGCGCGATCGTCGTTGCTGCCGTGCGCGGCGCAGCCCTGGTGTGACGGATTCGAGGAGCTGAAGTGATAGACGGCGATCTTCAGGTAGCCGGCATCCTCGGCACCGGGCAGCGCGCCGCACAGGCGCTCCAGTTCGCGGCGTGTCCAGTCGGCCACGTCGCCCTCGACATCGAACAACGCGCCGGCGTAGGCCTTGACGGTGACGCCCGCGTGCGGCGTCATGCGCAGCACGAAGGGCAGCAGGCCCTGCAGCCGACCATCGGCGCAGGGGCTGATGTCCAGCGTGTGCAGCCCGCACTGGGCGAGGAAGTCCGCATCGATGGGCTGGTGCTCGCGCCAGGGTTGCTGGTCGGCCTCGACGCGGTCCACGCACAGCTTGAACGTGCGGAAGACGCAATGCGTGTAGAGCTGCCTCAGGTCGAGCCCGGCGACCCAGGCGTGGTCCAGCAGCGGCTCGGGCAGGGCAAAGCCGAGTTGCGCCTGCGCGATTTGCTGGGCGCGGGCCGCGAAGTCGGTCTCGTGCTGCATCGCCGAGAGGGACTGGAGCACCGGCACGATCGCCTCGAAGCGCCCGCGCACCAGGCGCTCGTAGGCGTAGAGGCGGCCGTTGAGCGTGGGGGCCACCAGCGCGTGTTCGCAGCGATGCCCCGCACCCGGCACGCAGGCCGGATTGGGCAAGCGCGCGGCGGGCGGCACGGCGGCAGCCTGCATGGCGACACGGCGCTTGAGCGTGTTCATGCGTGCGTCCCCATCGTTACCCGGTCACTCAGGCGCGGGCGCCGCCCGAGACGGTCACGGCCGCGCCGCGGCTGGTACTGCCTGCCGAGCCCGTGACCGGGCTGGGCGCCGGCTGCGGCCGTTCCACCTCACGCATGCGCGCCGCGTTCATGGCGCTGCCGCGCGGCTGCCCGCGCTGCGAAGGGTTGCGTGCCTGCGCGGATGCGCCTTCGGTGCCGGTGACGCGACCGCTGTTGGTCCAGGCGTCGCCGCTGACGCGCGCCCCCGACTGGCCGCCTTCACCTGTCAGACGCGTCGCGGCACGGGCCCCATCGGCTGCCGGCGCCGACGCTGCATCCGTCGGCAACGCCGCCGCTGCCGCTTCGCCGTGGCGAAACTCGGGTGTGCCCGTGATCAGATCGCGCGCCTTGTTCACCGGGCCGGTGATGCGGCGTGTGCCCAGGGCCGAACCCGTGACCACGCCGTCCGCGCCGCGCTCGCGCGCCTGGCGCGCCGGCGAGACGATGCTGAAGTCGGTGGGTGCCGGGGTGCTCGGCAGCTCGGGCCGAAGCCGCGCGCGCTGCACGTAGCGCTCGACCACCGGCGGGCCCGACGGCGGACAGTTGCCCGGGGCGTTGTCCACGCCGACATAGGGCGCGCCGCTGACCGTCCCACACGCGCCGCGCTCGTCGCCTGTCATCACCGACCCGCCCGCGCCGGGGCGGTCGCCGGTGACGACGGATGCCGGAATCGACGCCCGCAGCGGCAGGCGAGCCAGCTGGCTCTCGCGCTGCGGAGTCTCGCAGTGCGCCTCGTACTGCTTGCGGCCGATGTAGGGCGTGCCGCTGACGGCAGCGCAAGCACCGTGCTCATCGCCGGTGACGCGTTCGCTGCGCATGACCTGGGTGCCGGTGATGGCCAGACCGCGCCAGGTGTGGTCGTGCCCGACCTTGGCCACAGCCTGGACCTCGGGCACCGTTTCGCACACGGCCTGCAGCTCGCGCGGGCCGATGTGCTCCGTGCCGGTGACCGGATGGCAGCGGCCCTGATCGTTGCCCGTGATGCGGGCGCTCAAGCCGGGGTCGGTGCCGGTGACCGCCGAGCCGGCACGTGTCCGATGCTCGGCCACCTTGGGAGGAGCCGCGGCCGCGGACGCCGAACTGGCATAACTGGTGCCCGTGAGTTGGCGCGACGCTCCCCGCTCGCTGCCTGTCACCTTGACGTCGTGCTCCGCGGCGGTGCCAGCCACCGCCAGGCCGCGCGGTGCCGCCAGGACGCTGGCCTTGCGGGGCGCGGGCGCAGGCCCGTCGCACAGGGACTCGAGCTGCTCGCGTGCCAGGTACTCCGTACCGGTGATCCCGCGGCAGGCCCCCGTCTCGTCGCCGGTGACACGCGCGGAACGTCCGACCTCGGTGCCGGTGATCTTCTGCTGGCCCAGCGTGTGTGTGACGCCGACCTTGGTCGGCGCGGGTGGCGGGCGCGTGCCGCACACCGACTCGAAGGGCTCGCTGCCCAGGTACTCCGTGCCTGTGATCGGACGGCATTGGCCGGCCTCGATCCCCGTCAGCTTCGGCGTCGCATCCAGCAGCGTGCCGGTGACGGGCCGGCCGGACAAGGTGTGTCCCAGGCCGACCTTGGACGGCGCCGGCAGGCTTGCCGGGCTGGGGCGCACGCGTCCGCTGGGGCGAGCCGCAGCGGTCGGGTCTCCTTCGCCGCGACCTTGGGTCGCGCGCGCCTGGCGCCTGCGGGATGCCGCCAGACGCCCGCCCGACGCGCCGGCCGGCGCCACCTGGACCCTGGCGGCTTGCGACGACGACCACGCGCTCGAAGCCGAGCGTGAAGCGGTTGTCGCCGACACTCCCTGGGACTCGCGTCGCAGGCCCGCCTTGCCCTCGCACGCCAGCGCCGCACGACGCTGGCGCGCCAGTTCGCGCGTCGCGGACGCGGGCGGCAGCGCTGCCCCAGCGGCCGCCGTGATCGACGACGCGGCCGCGGAACTCTGAAGCGCCGACGCGGCGACCGACGAGGCGTCACGGGTTGCGCAGTCGCAGCCACCCGACGCACTACCCTTCGGCGAGCAGCCGCCGCCGCAAGGGCAGGCCGACGCTGCCGCGGCTCGACGGTTCGAGGCCGCACGCGAGGCCTGGACCTTGGTGGCCGAGGCCACACCGGCCTTGCCGTGTCGCGCGAGGGCCTGGCGCCGCATCAGCGCAAGCTCGCGTCCCGACAGGGTCACTTCAGCGGCGGATGGATTGGTGGGGACCATCAGTTTCCTCTCGCAGAGTCGCTGGGGGTGCTGCCGCACCGACGGGCGCGGCAGCGGCACGCGCTCAGCGGTACACGACGAAGGCGGTGCCCTGGCTCTGGGCGTAGTTGTCGTAGGCGACGAAGCGCACCATGTGGTCCGGGAACTCACGGTGGCAGGCCTCGAGCTCGGCGAGCACCGTGTCCACCGATTGCTCGCCGAACAGCGGCAGCTTCCACATGTACCAGAAGCTCACGCTCGCCGGCGTGCCCCGCTCGGCATGCTCGACGGCCGGATTCCAGCCCTGTGCGATGGCATAGGCGATCTGGCGCCGCACCTGCTCGGGCGTCATCGCCGGCAGGAAGGAAAAGGTCTCGTAGCGCTGTACGGACTTGTAGGCTTGGACGGCCATGGTGGGGATCTCCTCGTGTTCCTGCGCGGGCTTCAGCGGTTGGCGATGTCGAGCTTGTCGACGGTGTCGAACTCGAACTTGATCTCCTTCCATGTCTCCATGGCGATCTTCAGTTCGGGCGAGTGTTGGGCCGCCGCCGTGAGAATCTCCTTGCCTTCTCTTTCCACCTGACGGCCCTCGCTGCGCGCTTGCACGCAGGCTTCCAGCGCGACGCGGTTGGCGTGCGCGCCGGCGGCGTTGCCCCAGGGGTGGCCGAGCGTGCCGCCGCCGAACTGCAGCACCGAGTCGTCGCCGAAGATCGTCACCAGCGCCGGCATGTGCCAGACGTGGATGCCGCCGGAGGCCACGGCGAAGGCGCCGGGCATCGAACCCCAGTCCTGGTCGAAGAAGAGGCCGCGGCTGCGGTCCTCGGGGACGAACGACTCGCGCAGCAGGTCGATCCAGCCCAGCGTCGAGGCGCGGTCGCCCTCGAGCTTGCCGACCACGGTGCCGGTGTGCAGGTGGTCGCCGCCGGACAAGCGCAGGATCTTGGTCAGCACCCGGAAGTGGATGCCGTGGTGCGGGTTGCGGTCGATGACCGCGTGCATCGCACGGTGGATGTGCAGCAGCATGCCGTTGTTGCGGCACCAGTTGGCCAGGCCGGTGTTGGCGCAGAAGCCCCCGGTGATGTAATCGTGCATGATGATCGGTGCGCCGATCTCCTTGGCGTACTCGGCGCGCTTGTACATCTCCTCGGGTGTCGGCGCGGTCACGTTCAGGTAGTGGCCCTTGCGTTCGCCGGTTTCGCGCTCCGCCTTTTCGGTGGCCTCCTGCACGAAGTCGAAACGGGCACGCCAGCGCATGAAGGGCTGGCTGTTGATGTTCTCGTCGTCCTTCGTGAAGTCCAGCCCGCCGCGCAGGCATTCGTAGACGGCGCGGCCGTAGTTCTTGGCCGACAGGCCCAGCTTGGGCTTGATCGTGCAGCCCAGCAGCGGCCGGCCGTACTTGTTCATGATGTCTCGCTCGACCTGAATGCCCTGCGGCGGGCCGCCGCAGGTCTTCACGTAGGCGATGGGGAAGCGCACGTCCTCCAGGCGCAAGCCGCGCACCGCCTTGAAGCCGAAGACGTTGCCCACCAGCGAGGTGAACACGTTGACCACCGAGCCCTCCTCGAACAGGTCGATCGGGTAGGCGATGAACGCATAGAAGGCGGTGTCGTCGCCGGGCACGTCCTCGATGCGGTAGGCGCGGCCCTTGTAGTAGTCGAGATCGGTCAGCAGGTCGGTCCACACCGTGGTCCAGGTGCCGGTGGACGACTCGGCCGCCACCGCGGCGGCGGCCTCTTCCCGATCCACTCCCGCCTGAGGCGTGATCTTGAACACCGCCAGCAGGTCGGTGTCCAGCGGCGTGTATTCGGGCATCCAGTACGTCTGGCGGTATTCCTTGACGCCAGCGCTGTAAGTCTTGACAACCATTTCCGCTCCTCGTGACGATGCGTCCGCAGCTCTCGCTGCACCGGGCTGCGCCCCGCTCTGCGATGCGCTCTCAGCTACTCGGGACGGGAGTGTGGCGAGGGTCGGCGATCGAGTAAAGTAAACTATTCGGAACGTATCAGTAGATCAGAATAAAACTAGCCCCGGCCTGACGATGAAGCTGCGCCATGCGACCTTGCACCAGTTGCGCCTCTTCCTGGCCGTCGCCAGCCATGGCAGCTTTGCCCGCGCGGCGCAGGCGCTGCACCTGTCGCCGCCAACGCTGTCGCTGCAAGTCAAGCAGCTGTCCGAAACCGTGGGCGAGCCGTTGTTCGAGCAGCTGGGCAAGAAGATCTACCTGACTGCCGCGGGCCGGACGCTGGCCGATGCCTGTCAGGACATCGAGAACCGTTTGGAGGTTCTGGTCCAGGAGATGGCAGCGCTGCGCGGCGTGGAGAAGGGGCAGCTGCGGGTGGCCATCCTGACGACGCTGAAGTACGTCGTGCCGCGCCTGCTGGGCCAGTTCTGCACCGCGCACCCCGGCATCGAGGTGGCACTGGTGGTGGGCAACCGCGAGACCCTGCTGCAGCGCCTGCAGGACAACCAGGATGACCTGGTCGTCATGGGGCAGCCGCCGCCCGGGCCGAGCCTGGACAGCGAGCACTTCGCGGACCACCAGCTCGTCCTCGTCGCGCCGCCCACGCATCCGCTCGTCGGTCGCCGCTGCATCCCGGCCGAGCGACTGGCCCGCGAGCCCTTCATCCTGCGCGAGCAGGGGTCCGGCACGCGCCTGACGACGGAGGCCTTCTTTGCCGACCGGGGCATCACGCTTCAGACGCGGCTGGAGATCGGCAGCACCGAGGCGATCAAGCAGACGGTCGAGGGCGGGCTCGGGCTCGCCGTCCTGTCGGCCACGGCGGTGAGGCCGGAACTCGAGCTCGGTCACCTCGCCGCGCTGGACGTGCAAGGCTTCCCCTTGTCCCGCAGCTGGCATCTGGTGTGGCCCAAGGGCAAGAAGCTCTCGCCGGCCGCCCTGGCCTTCAAGGCGTGGCTGCACGAGCACCGCACACACAGCGGGTTGGAGTGAACGGCTCGGCCGGTCCGCCCGGCGGCCCATCCGGAGGGGCATGGGTGATGCGCGCGCTGCTCTGCGCGCTCGCTGGAGTCAGGCCGTTTCGGCGAACACGTCGGCCAAGTGGGACTCGGCATGCTCGAGCATGAAGTACCTGAACGCCTCCGTGGCCGGCGACAAGTGCTTGCCCGCGATGTGAACCAGGTTCCACTGGCGCACGACGGGCAGGCCTTCGACCGCCGGCGAGGCGATCAGGCCGCCCTTCCACTCCATCGCGATCGTGTGCGCCGAGAGCACGCTCACACCCATGCCGGCCATGACGGCCTGCTTGATGGCCTCGTTGCTCGGCATCTCCATGACGAAGCTCGGCTCGATGCGATGTTGGTCCAGGTACTCCTGCAACACCGCCCTGGTGCCCGAACCTGCTTCACGTACGATGAACGGCTCCTGGGCCAGCGATGCCGCCGGCACCGCCTCGGCGTGGGCAAATCGATGGCCGGGCGCCGCGATCAGGACATGCGGGTGCTTCGCGAAGGGCTCGCTGCGACACGGCAAGTTGCGCGGCGCGCGGCCCATCACGCACAAATCGACCTCCCCCGCCTCGAGCATGGCCCCCAGCGGGTCGCGTGAGGCGATCCGCAGCCGTACGTCGATGGCCGGGTGCTCGGCATGGAACCGCGCAAGCAACTGCGGGAGGAAGTACCCGGCGGTGCTCACCATGCCGATGGTCAACCGCCCGGACTCCAGCCGGCTCAGGCGGGCCATCGCGTCGCCGGCGTCCTTCAGCGTAGCCAGCAGCTTGCGCGCATAGAACAGGAAGTACTCGCCCGAGGTGGTGAGCGACAGGCTGCGCCCGGATCGGTCGAACAACGCCTGGCCGACCTGCCCTTCCAGCTCCTTGATCTGCAAAGACACGGCTGGCGGGGTCAGGTGCAGGGCCTCGGCAGCGCGCAGCGCGCTGCCCTGGCGTGCAACCTCGACAAACACGGTCAGCTGGCGGAAGGTGACATGCATATTTAGCTTCTACTAACTTTAATCGAAAGAAGCTCTCACTTTCAATAACTTTGGCGGCACTCTACCCTTCGCTTGCTCGGTTGCCCATCGCCACCGATCAGGAGACCAGATGAGCTCGCCGACCGACCCCGCCATGGCCTCTGCGATGGCCCGGACCTCCGGAGCCGGAGCGAACCCGCACGGCGGCGGCGTGCGCGCCCTCCGCATCGCCCCGTCGATCCTCTCGGCGGACTTTGCGCGCCTGGGCGAGGAGGTGCGCGCGGTCATCGCCGCAGGCGCCGACTGGATCCATTTCGACGTGATGGACAACCACTACGTGCCGAACCTGACCATCGGCCCGGCGGTGGCGCAGGCGCTCAAGCCGCACTGCGTGCGCGCCGACGGCGCGAAGGTGCCGTTGGACGTGCATCTGATGGTGCAGCCGGTCGACGAGTTGGCGATGGCCTTCGCCAAGGCCGGCGCCGACCTGATCAGCTTCCACCCGGACGCCTCGACGCATGTCGATCGCACGCTGCAACTGATCCGCTCGCAGGGATGCCAGGCCGGCCTGGTGTTCAACCCCGGCGCGCCGCTGGACGTGCTCGAGTGGGTGCTCGACAAGGTGGACCTGGTGCTGATCATGAGCGTCAACCCGGGCTTCGGCGGGCAGTCGTTCATCGACTCGGCCCTGCGCAAGACCGAGGCAGCGCGCCGCCTCATCGAGCGCAGCGGGCGCGACATCCGGCTCGAAGTCGATGGCGGCATCAAGGTCGACAACATCCGCCGCGTCGCCGACGCCGGTGCCGACACCTTCGTTGCCGGCAGCGCGATCTTCGGCCAGCCTGACTACAAGGCCGTCATCGACGCCATGCGCCGCGCGCTGGCTGCCGGATCGACGGCGGCCGCCTGACGGCGGTCCAGCGCGCCGACGCGCAACCCTGAATGCCCGATGGAGAACGATCGACCATGACCCCTTCGCAACGTTGGACTCTTACGCGCTACCTGATCGAGGAGCGACGCCGCTTTCCGCAGGCCAGCGGCGACCTGAACGCCTTGCTCCTCGACGTTTCGCTGGCGTGCAAGGCCATCGCGCGCATCGTCGCTTTCGGCGTCTTGGCGGACAGCCCCTCCGCGCAAGCCGCGGGGGGCGCCGTCAACGTGCAGGGCGAAGTGCAGAAGCCGCTGGACGTGCTCAGCAACGAGATCTTCCTGCGCATGAACGAGTGGAACGGGCATCTCGCTGGAATGGCCTCCGAGGAGATGGACGCGCCGTACCAGATCCCGGGCGCCTACCCCAGGGGCAAGTACCTCCTGGTGTTCGACCCGTTGGACGGCTCGAGCAATATCGACGTCAACGTCTCGGTGGGCAGCATCTTCTCGATCCTGCGCGCGCCCAAGGATGTGATCGACAGCGGTCGCGAGGTGACCGAGGCCGACTTCCTGCAGCCCGGAGCCACCCAGGTTGCCGCCGGTTACGCACTGTACGGCCCGACGACGATGCTGGTGCTGACGGTGGGCAACGGCGTCAGCGGTTTCACCCTCGATCCGAACCTGGGCGAGTTCGTGCTGACGCACAAGAACATCCAGGTGCCGGCGGACACGCAGGAGTTCGCGATCAACAGCTCCAACAGCCGCTTCTGGGAGCAACCGGTCAAGCGCTACGTCGATGAGTGCCTGGCCGGCAAGACCGGTCCGCGCGGCAAGGACTTCAACATGCGCTGGATCGCCAGCATGGTGGCCGAGGCGCACCGCATCCTGATGCGCGGCGGCGTCTTCATGTATCCGCGCGACACCAAGGATCCGAACAAGCCCGGCCGGCTGCGCCTGCTCTACGAGGCCAACCCGATCGGCTTCGTGATGGAGCAGGCCGGTGCTCGTGCCAGCACCGGCCGCCAGCCGATGCTCGGCGTGCAGCCTACCTCGCTGCACCAGCGCATCGGCCTCGTCTTCGGCTCGAAGAACGAGGTCGACCGCATCGAGCGCTACCACAGCGAGCCCGCGCCGAGCGAAGCGCCGCCGCCGCTGTTCGCCGAGCGCAGCCTGTTCCGCAACTGACCGCCATCCAGCCCACGAGCCACGCCATGAGCCAGAAGCATCCCATCATCGCCATCACCGGCAGCAGCGGCGCCGGCACCTCGTCGGTGACGCGCACCTTCGAGAACATCTTCCGTCGCGAGAAGGTCGCCGCCGCCGTCATCGAAGGCGACAGCTTCCATCGCTACGACCGCAAGGAGATGAAGAAGCGCCAGATCGAGGCGGAGAAGGCCGGCGACAAGAACTTCAGCCACTTCGGCCCCGACAACAACCTCTTCGCCGAGCTCGAGCAGCTGTTCCGGACCTACAGCGAGGCGGGCACCGGCAAGCGCCGCAAGTACCTGCACGACCCCGGCGAAGCGGCGCCGTACAAGCAGGAGCCCGGCACCTTCACGCCCTGGGAGGACGTTCCGGCCGGCACCGACATGCTGTTCTACGAAGGCCTGCACGGGGCCGTGGTGACGCCCGAGGTGGACATCGCCAAGTACCCGGACCTGCTGATCGGCGTGGTGCCGGTGATCAACCTCGAGTGGATCCAGAAGCTGTACCGCGACAAGAACGTGCGCGGCTACTCGACCGAGGCGGTGACCGACACGATCCTGCGCCGCATGCCCGACTACGTGAACTACATCTGCCCGCAGTTCACGCACACGCACGTCAACTTCCAGCGCGTGCCGGTGGTCGACACCAGCAACCCCTTCATTGCGCGCGACATCCCGAGCGCCGACGAGAGCATCTGCGTGATCCGCTTCGCCAACCCGAAGGGCATCGATTTCCCGTACCTGCTCAACATGATCAACAACTCGTGGATGAGCCGCGCCAACACCCTCGTGGTACCGGGCGGCAAGATGGAGCTGGCGATGCAGCTGATCTTCACGCCCTTCATCTGGCGCATGATGGAACGCCGCAAGAGCGCGCTGGGAGCGCTGTGATGGCCGGCACCTCGACCGACCGCGTGGTACGCCCCGACAACGGGCAGCGCAACGATCTCGCGGATGCGCTGCGCGCGCTGGCGATGGACGCCGTGCAGCAGGCGAACTCGGGCCACCCCGGCGCGCCGATGGGCATGGCCGAGATGGCGGTTGCGCTGTGGAACGGCCACCTGCGCCACAACCCGGCCAACCCCAAGTGGCCGGATCGCGACCGCTTCGTGCTCAGCAACGGGCATGCCTCGATGCTGCTGTATGCGCTCTTGCACCTGACAGGCTACGAGCTGCCGCTCGAAGAGCTCAAGCGCTTCCGTCAACTGCACAGCAAGACGCCCGGCCACCCTGAGGTGGGCCTGACCGCGGGCGTGGAGACCACCACCGGCCCGCTCGGCCAGGGCCTGACCAATGCGGTGGGCATGGCGCTGGCCGAGAAGCTGCTGGCCGACGAGTTCAACCGTCCCGGCCACGAGGTCGTGGGCCACCACACCTACGTCTTCCTCGGCGACGGCTGCCTGATGGAGGGCATCAGCCACGAGGCCTCGTCGCTGGCCGGCGTGTGGAAGCTGAACAAGCTGATCGCCCTGTACGACGACAACGGCATCTCGATCGACGGCGCGGTGGAGCATTGGTTCGGCGACGACAGCGCGCAGCGCTTCGCCGCCTACGGCTGGAACGTGATCGGCCCGGTCGACGGCCACGATGCGGTGGCGGTCGGCCAGGCCATCGCAGCGGCCAAGGCCTGCACCGACAAGCCCTCGTTCATCATCTGTCGCACGACCATCGGCAAAGGTTCGCCCGGACGCGCGGGCACCGCCAAGGCCCACGGCGAGCCGCTGGGCAGCGACGAGATCCGCGCCACGCGCGAGGCGCTGAACTGGCCGCACGCGCCCTTCGAGATTCCTGCCGCGATTGCGCAGCGCTGGAGCGCGCGAGAGCTCGGCGCCAAGCGCGAGGCCGAGTGGCGTCGCCGCTTCGAGGCCTATCGCACGGCCCATCCCGAGCTGGCGGCCGAGTTCGAGCGCCGCGTCACCGGCGCGCTCCCGGCCGACTTCGCCGAAACACAGCTCGGCGCCCTGACCCGGCTCGGCCAGGCACGCGACGCGGTGGCGACGCGCAAGGCTTCCCAACAGGTGCTCGGCGCGCTCGCCCCGAAGGTGCCCGAGTTGCTCGGCGGCAGCGCCGACCTGACCGGCTCCAACCTCACCGACTTCCCCGGCTGCGGCGCGGTGCGCGCCGGCAAGCCCGGCGGGCGGCACATCAACTACGGCGTGCGCGAGTTCGGCATGGCCGCGGTGATGAACGGCATCGCGCTGCACGGCGGCTTCATCCCCTACGGCGGCACCTTCCTCACCTTCAGCGACTACAGCCGCAATGCGATCCGCATGGCCGCGCTGATGAAGCTGCGCGTGATTCACGTGTTCACGCACGACAGCATCGGCCTGGGCGAGGACGGCCCGACGCACCAGGCCGTCGAGCACGCGGCGAGCCTGCGCCTGATCCCCAACCTCGACGTCTGGCGACCCTGCGACGTAGCGGAAACGGCGGTCGCGTGGACGCAGGCGCTGGCGCAGACCGATCGACCCGCGGCGCTGCTGCTGTCGCGCCAGAACCTGCCGGCGCAGGAGCGCTCGCCGGAGCAGGTTCTCGAGGTTCGTCGCGGTGGCTACATCCTGAGCGACCGCGAGAACCCGGAAGCCGTGATCCTCGCCACCGGCTCGGAGGTGTCGCTGGCGATGGACGCGCAGCGCCTGCTCGACGAACGCGGACTGCCGGTGCGCGTGGTCTCGCTGCCTTCGTCCACCGTGTTCGACCGCCAGGATGCCTCCTGGCGCAACGAGGTGCTGGGCCAAGGGCTGCCGCGCATCGGTGTCGAAGCCGGCATCACCCGCTGGTGGGGCCAGTATGGCTGCGCGGCGGCGCTCGGCGTCGATCAGTTCGGCGAGTCAGCCCCGGGTGCGCAGGTTTTCAAGCACTTCGGCCTGACGGCCGATCGGCTCGCCGACCTGGTGCAGGCGCAGGTCAGCGACGAGCCCCGGTTCGCGCGCTCCAGCAACTGACGGGACGAGCGCTCACCGATGACCTGCCATCTGCTCAGCATCGATCTCGACGGCACCCTGGTGGACACGGCCGACGAGATCGCCGAAGCCGCCAACCGTGCCCTCGAGTCGCACGGCATCGCGCGGCGCCCGTTCGACGACATCGTGGTGCTCATCGGCGCCGGCACCCGGGAGTTGATGCTCCGGCTGCTGGCGCGCTGCTTCATCGATCAACCGCAGCTGGCCGAGCGTGTGCGGCCCGATGCGGTCCTCGAGAGTCTGGACGAGCACTACGCCCGGACAACGGGGACCACCGCAGTGCCCTACCCCGGCTGCTTCCAGGCGCTCGACGACCTGAAGGCAGCCGACGTTCGCCTGGCCTGCGTGACCAACAAGGAAATCGTGCATGCAAGGAGAGTTCTCGAGGTGACCGGCTTGAGCGGCTACTTCGACCTCGTCGTCGGCGGCGACTCCCTGCCGGAGAAGAAGCCGCACGCGAGCGTGCTGCGGCATGTGGCGCGGCACTTCGGCGTCGGCACCGCGCACACCGCTCATCTGGGCGACTCGGCCACCGATGTGGCGGCGGCCCGCAATGCCGGCGTCGCAGCCTGGGCCGTGCCCTATGGCTACAACGCCGGCCGCCCCGTCGCCGAGGCCAGGCCGGATCGGCTCTTCGACACCCTGCCCGACGTGGCCGCGTATGTGCTCGACGGCGCTCGACACCCGGCGCCGCGCGGCATGACGCGGGCCTGACCAGGGCCTGACCCGCAATCTTCTTTCGACCCAACGGAGACACGCACATGACGATCAAGGTAGGCATCAACGGCTTCGGCCGCATCGGGCGCATGGTGTTCCGCGCGGCGGTGGCCAACTTCAAGGACGACATCGAGGTGGTCGCGATCAACGACCTGCTCGAGCCCGACTACCTGGCCTACATGCTCCAGTACGACAGCGTGCACGGCCGCTTCAAGGGCGAGATCGCGGTCGACGGCAGAACGCTGATCGTCAACGGCAAGAAGATCCGCCTCACCGCGGAGAAGGACCCCGCGGCGCTGAAGTGGGGCGCGGTCGGCGCCGACGTGGTGGTCGAGTCCACCGGCCTCTTCCTCACGCTCGACACCTGCCAGAAGCACCTCGACGCGGGCGCCAAGAAGGTCATCCAGAGCGCGCCTTCGAAGGACGAGACGCCGATGTTCGTCTACGGCGTCAACCACACCCAGTACGCCGGTGAGACGATCATCAGCAACGCCAGCTGCACCACCAACTGCCTGGCCCCGGTGGCCAAGGTGCTCAACGACAAGTGGGGCATCAAGCGCGGCCTGATGACCACCGTGCACGCCGCCACCGCGACGCAGAAGACGGTCGACGGCCCGAGCAACAAGGACTGGCGCGGTGGCCGCGGCATCCTGGAGAACATCATCCCCAGCAGCACCGGCGCGGCCAAGGCGGTGGGCAAGGTGATCCCCGAGCTGAACAAGAAGCTCACCGGCATGGCCTTCCGTGTGCCGACCTCGGATGTCTCGGTGGTCGACCTGACCGTCGAACTCGCCAAGGAGACCAGCTACGAGGCGATCTGCGCGGCGATGAAGGCCGCCTCCCAAGGCGCGATGAAAGGCGTGCTCGCCTACACCGGCGACAAGGTGGTGTCGACCGACTTCCGTGGGGAGGCCTGCACCAGCGTGTTCGACGCCGACGCCGGCATCATGCTCGACCCCACTTTCGTCAAGGTCGTGGCCTGGTACGACAACGAATGGGGCTACTCCAGCAAGGTGCTGGAGATGGTGCGCGTGCTGGGAGCGCCGCGGTGAAGGTGTTGCGCTTTGCCGACCTCGTCGCGGAACCGGGTCAAGGCCGCGTGCGCGGCCGGCGCGTCTTCATCCGCGCCGACCTCAACGTGCCGCAGGACCATAGTGTCGAAGGCGGGGGCCGCATCACCGAAGACACGCGCATCCGCGCCTCGCTGCCCTGCATCCGCATGGCGCTCGATGCCGGCGCGGCGGTGATGGTCACCTCGCACCTCGGCCGCCCGACCGAGGGCGAATTCAAGCCCGAGGATTCGCTCGCGCCGGTGGCCGAGCGCATGGCGCAGCTGCTGGGCCGGCCGGTGCCGCTCGCATCGAACTGGGTCGATGGTGTCGAGGTCAAGCCCGGCGAGGTGGTGCTGCTCGAGAACTGCCGCCTCAACAAGGGCGAGAAGAAGAACGACGCGGCGCTGGCGAAGAAGATGGCCGCCTTGTGCGACATCTTCGTTCACGACGCCTTCGGCACCGCGCACCGCGCCGAGGCCAGCACCTACGGCATCGCGCAGTTCGCGAAGCTCGCCTGCGCCGGCCCGCTGCTGGCCGCCGAGATCGACGCGATCACGAAGGCGCTCAGCGCACCGAAGCGCCCGCTGGTGGCCATCGTCGCCGGCTCGAAGGTCAGCACCAAGCTGACCATCCTGCAGAGCCTGGCCAACAACGTCGACGACCTGGTGGTCGGCGGCGGCATCGCCAACACCTTCCTGCTTGCGGCGGGCCTGCCGATCGGCAAGAGCCTGGCCGAGCCCGATCTGGTGGGCGAAGCCCGGGCCGTGATCGAGGCCATGAAGGCGCGCGGCGCCGAGGTGCCGATCCCGGTGGACGTGGTCTGCGCCAAGGAGTTCAAGGCCGACGCCAAGGCGACGGTGAAGGCCGTGGCCGACGTGGACAGCGACGACCTGATCCTCGACATCGGCCCCAAGACGGCAGCCTTGCTCGCCGACAAGCTCAAGGCCGCCGGCACCGTCGTCTGGAACGGCCCGGTGGGCGTATTCGAGTTCGACGCGTTCGCCCAGGGCACCGAGACCCTGGCGCGCGCGATCGCCCACAGCCCCGCATTCTCGATCGCCGGCGGCGGCGACACGCTGGCCGCGATCGCCAAGTACGGCATCGACAAGGACGTCGGCTACATCTCCACCGGCGGCGGCGCCTTCCTCGAGGTGCTCGAGGGCAAGACGCTGCCGGCCTTCGAGATCCTGGCACGGCGCGCGGCGTGACCGGACGGCGGTGATGAACAAGCTCGAAGCCCTCTTGTGGGACGTCGACGGCACGATCGCCGAGACCGAACGCGACGGCCATCGGGTCGCGTTCAACCTCGCCTTCGAAGCCTTCGGCCTGCCCTGGCGCTGGGACGATGCCCGCTACGGCGAGCTGCTGCGCGTGACCGGCGGGCGCGAGCGCCTGATGCACGACATGGACAGCCGCTCCGACGCGCCGCCGCTACCCGGTGAACGGGATGCCCTGGCCCGCGCGCTGCACGCCAAGAAGAACACGCTGTATGCCGAGCTGGTGGCCGGCGCGGGCATCCCGCTGCGCGGCGGCGTGCTCGAGCTGATGCGCGAATGCCGCGACCACGGCGTGCGCATGGCCATCGCGACGACGACCAGCCGTTCCAACGTCGAAGCGCTGTTGCGCCGGCACATGGGCAGCCGCTGGGCCGGCTGGTTCGGCGCCATCGTCTGCGGCGAGGACGTGCAGCGCAAGAAGCCCGACCCCGAGGTCTTCGTCAAGGCCCTGCAGGCGCTGGGCATCGGCGCGCTGCAGGCGGTGGCCATCGAGGACTCCCCGGGCGGCGTGGCCGCGGCGCGCGCCGCCGACTGCCCGGTGGTGGTCACCCGCAGCGTGTACTTCACCGATGCCCAGGTCGAAGGCGCCATCGCCGTGGGCCCGGGCCTGCATGCGCGCGCCGGCTGGCGGCCCGCGCTCGCGCCTCGAACCGGCGCTGACAGCCAGCGTGTGCGCCTGGCCGACATCGCCAACTGGTTCACCCAGCGCGACACGATCTGCGACTACCCCTAGTGCCGGCTGCTGCGCAAGCACGCACCCGACGCCATCGACCGACCGAATCGTCAACCCCCTCAACGCCCCGGAGAACCTCATCATGGCCCTCGTCTCGCTGCGCCAAGTGCTCGATCATGCCGCCGAAAACGGCTACGGCGTGCCCGCCTTCAACGTCAACAACCTCGAGCAGGTCCACGCCATCATGGAGGCGGCCCAGGAGACCCAGTCGCCGGTGATCCTGCAGGCCTCGGCCGGCGCCCGCAAGTACGCCGGCGAGCCTTACCTGCGGCACATGGTGCTGGCGGCCGTGGAAATGCATCCGGACATCCCCATCGTGCTGCACCAGGACCATGGCGCCTCGCCGGCGGTGTGCCAGCAGTCGATCCGCTCGGGCTTCACCAGCGTGATGATGGACGGCTCGCTGAAGGAAGACGCGAAGACGCCGGCCAGCTACGACTACAACGTCGAGGTCACGCGCAAGGTCTGCGACATGGCGCACGCCATCGGCGTGTCGGTGGAGGGCGAGCTCGGCTGCCTGGGCTCGCTCGAGACCGGCGAGGCCGGCGAGGAGGACGGCGTCGGCGCCGAGGGCAAGCTCACGCACGACATGCTGCTCACCGATCCTGCCGAGGCCAAGGACTTCGTGGCCCGCACCGGCGTGGACGCGCTGGCCATCGCCATCGGCACCAGCCACGGCGCCTACAAGTTCACCCGCAAGCCCACCGGCGACATCCTGGCCATCGAGCGCATCGGGCAGATCCACGCCGCGGTGCCGAACACGCACCTGGTGATGCACGGCTCGTCGAGCGTGCCGCAGGAGTGGCTGGCGATCATCCGCAAGTTCGGCGGCGACATCAAGGAGACCTACGGCGTGCCGGTCGAGGAGATCCAGCGCGGCATCAAGAGCGGCGTGCGCAAGATCAACATCGACACCGACATCCGCCTCGCGATGACGGCCGCGATGCGCCAGGTCTTTGCCGAGCAGCCGAGCGAGTTCGACCCGCGCAAGGCCCTGCAGGCGGCCAAGAAGGCGGCCCGCGGCGTCGTCAAGGCGCGCTTCGAGGCCTTCGGCTGCGCCGGCCAGGGTGCCCGGATCAAGCCGCTGCCGCTCGAGGCGATGGCGGCGCGCTACGCCTGAGCGCCCCATGCGAAGGACACGCAACGCCAAGGTCGTCGCGACGCTGGGCCCCTCGAGTTCGGACAAGGAGACGCTGCGCCGGCTGTTCGCCGCCGGCGCGGACGTGTTCCGCCTGAACTTCAGCCACGGCAGCGCAGCCGACCATCGCGCGCGCTTCGATGCGCTGCGCGAACTCGAGCGCGAAGCCGGGCGCCCGATCGGCATCCTGGCCGATCTGCAGGGCCCCAAGCTGCGCGTGGGCACCTTCGCCGACGGGCCGGTGATGCTCGACGCGGAGCAGGACTTCCGGCTCGACCTCGACCCGTCGCCCGGCGATGTGCGCCGCGTGGGCCTGCCGCACCCGGAAATCTTCGCCGCCCTGGTGCCGGGCGCCGAGCTGCTGCTCGACGACGGCCGCCTGCGGCTGGTGGTCGAGCGCTGCGGCAGCGACTTCGCCGAGACGCGCGTGCTGGTGGGCGGCAAGCTCTCCGACCGCAAAGGGGTCAACGTGCCCGGCGTCGTGCTGCCGATCAGTGCCCTCACCCCGAAGGACCGGCGCGATCTGGCCATCGCGCTGGAGCTGGGTGCGGACTGGATCGCGCTGTCGTTCGTGCAGCGCCCCGAGGATGTCAGCGAGGCGCGCGCGCTGATCGGGGCGCGTGCCGCCATCGTGTCCAAGATCGAGAAGCCGGCGGCGGTGGAGCGCCTGGACGCCATCGTCGCCCTGTCCGACGCGGTGATGGTGGCGCGTGGCGATCTCGGCGTCGAACTGGCCGCCGAACGCGTGCCGGCGATCCAGAAGCGCATCGTGCGCTGCTGCCGCAGCCTGGGCCGGCCGGTGATCGTGGCCACGCAGATGCTGGAGTCGATGGTCGCCAGCCCCGTGCCGACCCGCGCCGAGGCTTCCGACGTCGCCACCGCCGTCTACGACGGTGCCGACGCCGTGATGCTGTCGGCCGAGTCGGCCGCAGGCCGCTACCCGGTCGAGGCCGTGGACATGATGAACCGCCTGATCGCCGAGGTGGAGGCCGACCCGCAGTACCGGCGGCTCATCGAGGCATCACGCGATCCCGCTGCCGGCGCCGCCGACGTCGCCGAGGCCGTGTGCCGCGCGGTGCGCCACACGGTCGCGGCCGTGCATGCTGCGGCGATCGTCTGCTACACGAGTTCGGGCCACACCAGCCTGCGCGCGGCGCGCGAGCGCCCCGAGGCGGCGGTGCTGAGCCTGACACCCGACCTCGGCGTCGCGCGCCGGCTGGCGCTGGCCTGGGGCGTGCACTCGGTGCACATCGCCGATGACGTGACCGACGTGGAGCAGATGTCCGCCGTGGCCTGCGCCACAGCGCTCCGCGAGGGCTTTGCCGAAGCCGGGCAGAGCATCGTCGCCATCGCCGGCATGCCGTTCGGCACGGCCGGCACGACGAACCTGATGCGCATCGCGACGCTCTGACCTGCCCGACCCGAACGAGAACACCGAAGCGCACGAACTCGCAAGCATGGACCCGCTCTTCCTGTCACGCGCCCAGTTCGCGGCCAACATCACCTCTCACCTACTGTTCCCGTCGATCACGATCGCGCTGGGCTGGCTGCTGTCCTATCGCCTGTTCGGCGGCAGAGCGACGGAGTTGCGCCATGGCTAGCCAACACCGCCGGCGGCTGGTGGCCGGCAACTGGAAGATGAACGGCAGCCTCGCCCATCTGCAGGCCCTGGGCACGGCCATCCAGGGCGGCGCGTTGACGGGCCTGGACCACGTGCAGCTGGTGCTGCTGCCTCCGTCGGTCTATCTGGCCGAGGCCCAGCGCCGGCTGGGCGGCAGCGGCATGGCCTGGGGCGCGCAGCACATCTGCGAACACGCGGCCGGCGCCTTCACCGGCGAAGTGTCGGCCACGATGCTGCGCGAGTTCGGGTGCTCCTGCGTGCTGGTCGGCCACTCCGAGCGGCGAGCCCTGTACGGCGAGAGCGACGAAGACGTGGCGCGCAAGTTCGTCGCCGCCAGCCGCTGCGGATTGACGCCGATTCTGTGCGTCGGCGAGTCGCTCGAAGAGCGCGAGCGCGGTGTGACCGAGTTCGTGGTCGCGCGCCAGTTGCAGGCGGTGCTCGACCTCGCAGGGCCGGGCGCTTTTGCCGACGCCGTGGTCGCCTACGAGCCCGTCTGGGCCATCGGCACGGGCCAGACAGCCAGGCCCGAGCAGGCGCAGGAGGTTCACGCCTTCATCCGCCGCCACCTCGCCGCCGCCGGCGGCGAGGTGGCGGCGCACCTGCACATCCTGTACGGCGGCAGCATGAAGCTGGCCAACGCGCGCGAGCTGCTCGCCATGCCCGACGTCGACGGCGGCTTGCTGGGCGGCGCGTCGCTGAACGTCGACGAGTTCATCGCCGTGGCGCGCACGGCGCAACGGCTGGCGCAGGGAGACACCGCATGACCCAGGACGAGATGAAGGCCATGGTGGCCCGGGCGGCGCTCGCGCAGGTGGCGCCCGGCACCGTCATCGGCGTGGGCACGGGTTCGACCGTCAACCACTTCATCGACGCACTGGCCACCCAGCGCGAGCGCATCGCCGGAGCGGTGTCGAGCAGCGACGCCAGCAGCGCGCGCCTGCGTGGCCACGGCTTCCGCGTGTTCGACGCCGGCGAGGTCGGGCAGCTGCCCATGTACGTGGACGGCGCCGACGAGATCGACCCCTGCGGGCGGATGATCAAGGGCGGTGGTGCGGCGCTGACGCGCGAGAAGATCGTCGCCGACATCGCCGAGCGCTTCCTGTGCATCGCCGATGCCTCCAAGCGCGTGGACGTGCTCGGCCGCTTCCCGTTGCCCGTCGAGGTGATCGGCATGGCGGTGGCGCGCATCACGCGGCGCTTCGAAGCCATCGGCGGCCGCGCCGTCCTGCGCGCCGGGGTGCTCACCGACAACGGGCACCCCTTGCTCGACGTGCACGGCCTCGCCCTCACCGATCCGCTGGCGATGGAGGCCGAGATCAACCAGTGGCCGGGGGTGGTGACCGTCGGCATCTTTGCGCGCCACGCGGCCAGCATGTGCCTGCTGGGGACCGCCGACGGCGTGCTGACCTTGCACTTGAACTGAGCCCAGCATGTCATCCAACACCGCACCCGCCGCGACCGCCGCGCTGCCCGGCGGCGGTCCGCCGAGCGCCGCCGCCCCGCATGTGGCACCGGGCGACATCGCCGTCGGTGTGGTCGTCGGCCGCGCATCGGAGTATTTCGACTATTTCGTTTACGGCATCGCGTCGGTGATCGTCTTCCCCGCGGTGTTCTTTCCGTTCGCCACCCAGCTCGAAGGCATCCTGTACGCCTTCGTCGTCTTTTCGTTCGCCTTCATCGCCCGACCGATCGGCTCGGTGCTGTTCATGCAGGTGCAACGCCGCTTCGGCCGCGGCGCCAAGCTGACGATCGCGCTGTTCCTGCTCGGCACGTCCACCGCGTGCATCGCGTTCCTGCCCGGTTATGCGCAGGTCGGCACGACGGCGATCGTGCTGCTCGCGATCTTCCGCATCGGCCAGGGCATCGCCCTCGGCGGCTCGTGGGACGGGCTGCCGTCGCTGCTGGCGATGTCGGCGCCGCGCGCCCGCCGCGGCTGGTACGCGATGATGGGCCAACTCGGCGCGCCCATCGGTTTCGCGATCGCGGCCGCGCTGTACGCGCTGCTGACCTTCAGTCTCGACAGCGAGGACTTCCTCGATTGGGGCTGGCGCTTTCCGTTCTATTGCGCGTTCGCGATCAACGTCGTTGCGCTGTTCGCGCGGCTGCGGCTGGTCGTCGCGCGCGAGTTCGACGAGCTGCTCGAGCAGCGCGACCTGGCACCCAGCGACACCCGCGAGTTGCTGCGTGACCAGGGCCGCCACGTGCTGATCGGCGCGTTCGGGGCGCTCGCCAGCTACGCACTGTTCCACCTCGTCACCGTCTTCCCGCTGTCCTGGATCGTGCTGTACTCGACGCAGTCGGTCAGCGAGTTCCTGCTGATCCAGATCGTCGGCGCGGGGCTCGCGGTCGCGGGCATGGTCGCCTCGGGCAGGATCGCCGACCGCATCGGTCGTCGCGAAACGCTGAAGCTGTTGGCCACGCTGATCGCCGTGTTCAGCGGCTTCGCGCCGACGCTGCTCGGCGGCGGGACGCTGGGCCAGGACGTGTTCATCCTCATCGGCTTCGTGCTGCTCGGCCTGTCGTACGGGCAGGCGGCGGGAGCCCTGAACTCGAGCTTCGAACCCAGGCACCGCTACACCGGTGCGGCGCTGACCTCCGATGTCGCCTGGTTGGTCGGTGCCGCCTTCGCGCCGCTGGTCGCGCTCGGTCTGTCGGCGAACTTCGGGCTCGGTTACGTCAGCCTGTACCTGCTGTCGGGCGCAGCGTGCACGCTGCTGGCGTTGTTCGTGGACAAGGCACGGCAGGAGCGGCTGGAGCGGGAGGAATCGAATGCTTAGAGAAACCCCGGCTCGGCCCCTGGGGCGATGGCCGGCATGGGTCGCCTGCGCGAGCCTCGTCGCGGGGTGTGACCTGGTGGTGCTGAGCCCGTCCGGCGACATCGCCGCGCAGCAGGGCCGGCTGATCGTGCAGTCGACCGTGCTGATGCTGCTGATCATCGTGCCGGTGATCGCGTTGACGCTGTGGTTCGCGTGGCGCTACCGCGCGTCGAACCGTGCCGCGCGCTACGAACCCGACTGGGACCACTCGATCCAGCTCGAACTCGTGATCTGGGGTGCACCGCTCTTGATCATCATCGCGCTCGGCGCGCTGACCTGGATCACCACCCACACGCTGGACCCGTACCGCGCCTTGCGGCGCATCGACGCGCAGCGCGTGGTGCCGCGCGACGTGAAACCGCTCGTCGTGCAGGCCGTCGCGCTCGACTGGAAGTGGCTGTTCATCTACCCCGAGCAGGGCATCGCGCTCGTCAACGAAGTCGCCGCGCCTGTGGACCGGCCAATCCAGTTCCGCATCACCTCGCATTCGGTGATGAACTCGCTGTTCATCCCGGCGCTGGCCGGGCAAATCTATGCGATGCCGGGCATGGAGACCAAGCTGCATGCGGTGATCAACAAGGCCGGCGCGTACGAGGGCTTTTCGGCCAACTACAGCGGCGCCGGGTTCTCGGACATGCGCTTCACGTTCCGCGGGCTCGACGCGGCCGGCTTCGAGCGTTGGGTCGAGCAGGCGCGCACGGCCGGCAACGCCGAGCTGAGCCGCGCCGCCTACCTGGACCTGCGCCGGCCGTCCGAGCGCGTTGCGGTGCAGCGCTGGAACGGCGTGGCGCCGGACCTGTGGCACGCGATCCTGAACCGCTGCGTCGAGCCCGGTGCGAAGTGCATGCACCAGCAGATGGCCGAGGACGCGCTGCGCCAGCGCGTCGCCGCCGGGGCCGAGCCGCCCGAGGCGCTGTTCGCCACCGCGATCTGCACGGCGAACGACCCGCTCGGCACCAGCTGGATCGCCCGTCCCGCCACCCGCGATTGAGCCGCCTGCCATGGTCACCTACCCCGAAGTCCCCCACCCGCTGTTCGGCCGCCTGACGCTCAGCGCGATCCCGTACCACGACCCGATCCTCGTCGGCACCTTCATCGTCACCGCACTGGTCGGCATGGCGATCTTCGGCGCCGTGACCTACCACCGGCTGTGGGGGCCGCTGTGGCGCGACTGGATCACGAGCATCGACCACAAGAAGATCGGCGTGATGTACATCGTGCTCGGCCTGGTGATGCTGCTGCGCGGCTTCGCCGACGCGGCGTTGATGCGCATGCAGCAGGCGATCGCCTTCGGCGACAACGCCGGCTTCCTGCCGCCGCACCACTACGACCAGATCTTCACCGCGCACGGCGTGATCATGATCTTCTTCGTGGCGATGCCGCTCGTCACCGGGTTCATGAACTACGTCGTGCCGCTGCAGATCGGCGCGCGCGACGTCGCCTTCCCGTTCCTCAACAACTTCAGCTTCTGGATGACGACCGCCGGCGCCGGGCTGATGATGGCTTCGCTGTTCATCGGCGAGTTCGCGCGCACGGGCTGGCTCGCGTACCCGCCGTTGTCGGGCATCCTCGCGAGCCCGGACGTGGGGGTCGACTACTACATCTGGGCGCTGCAAGTCGCCGGCGTCGGCACCTTGCTGTCGGGCGTGAACCTGATCGCGACCATCGTCAAGATGCGCGCGCCGGGCATGAGCCTGATGCGCATGCCGATCTTCACCTGGACGGCGCTGTGCACGAACATCCTGATCGTTGCCGCGTTCCCGGTGCTGACCGCGGTGCTCGCGCTCCTTTCGCTCGACCGCTACGTGGGGACGAACTTCTTCACCGCGGACGGCGGCGGCAACGCGATGATGTACGTCAACCTGATCTGGATCTGGGGCCATCCGGAGGTCTACATCCTGATCCTGCCGGTGTTCGGCATCTTCTCCGAGGTGGTCGCCACCTTCTGCGGCAAGCGCCTGTTCGGCTACGCGTCGATGGTCTACGCCACCGTCGTGATCACGATCCTGTCGTACCTGGTGTGGCTGCACCACTTCTTCACGATGGGCTCGGGGGCGAGCGTCAACTCGTTCTTCGGCATCACGACGATGATCATCTCGATCCCCACCGGGGCGAAGATCTTCAACTGGCTGTTCACGATGTACCGCGGGCGCATCCGCTTCGAGGTGCCGATGTTGTGGACCGTCGGCTTCATGGTCACCTTCGTGATCGGCGGCATGACCGGCGTGCTGCTCGCCGTGCCGCCGGCCGACTTCGTGCTGCACAACAGCCTGTTCCTGGTCGCCCACTTCCACAACGTGATCATCGGCGGCGTGCTGTTCGGCCTGCTCGCCGGCATCACGTTCTGGTTCCCCAAGGCCTTCGGCTACAAGCTCGACCCGTTCTGGGGCAAGGTCTCGTTCTGGTTCTGGCTCGTCGGCTTCTACTTCGCGTTCATGCCACTGTACGTGCTCGGGCTGATGGGCGTCACGCGGCGGGTGAGCCGTTTCGACGACCCGTCGCTGCAGATCTGGTTCCAGCTCGCCGCGTTCGGCGCGCTGCTGATCGCCGTGGGCATCGCGGCGCTGCTGATCCAGTTCGTCGTCAGCTTCGTCCGCCGCGAGCAGCTGCGCGACACGACCGGCGACCCCTGGGGCGGGCGCACGCTCGAATGGTCGACCTCGTCGCCGCCGCCGGCGTACAACTTCGCGTTCACGCCGCGGGTGCACGACCTCGACGCCTGGCACGACATGAAGCGCCGCGGCCACGTGCGCCCGACCGACGGCTTCATCCCGATCCACATGCCGAAGAACACCGCGGCCGGCTTCGTGCTCGCGATGATCTCCGGCGTGCTCGGCTTCGCGCTGATCTGGCACATGTGGATCGTCGCCGCGGCGTCGTTCGCGCTGCTGATCGTCGCGACGATCGTGCACACCTTCAACTACCAGCGCGACTACCACGTGCCGGCCGACGAGGTCGGGCGCACGGAGGCCGTGCGCACGCGCGCGCTCGCCGCCGCAGGAGCTGCCGGCCATGGCTGAGGCACACGCCGCGGTGAACCCGGGCGCCGGCGTGCCGGCGTTCTACGTCCCGGGTGCACACCACCCCGAGAACGGCACGCTGCTCGGGTTCTGGCTGTACCTGATGAGCGACTGCCTGCTGTTCGCGTGCCTGTTCGCCGCCTACGGCGTGCTCGGCCGCAACTACGCCGGCGGGCCCACCGGCGCCGAGCTGTTCGACCTGAAGCTCGTCGCCGCCAACACCGCGGTGCTGCTGCTCTCGTCGATCACCTTCGGCTTCGCCGTGCTGCAGATGCAAGCGCGCAAGCTCGCCGGCACGCAGTTCTGGCTGTTCGTCACCGGCCTGCTCGGGGTGGGCTTCGTCGCCATCGAGCTGTACGAGTTTGCGCACCTGATTCAACAGGGTGCCGGCCCGCAGCGCAGCGCTTTCCTGTCGTCGTTCTTCGCGCTCGTCGCGACGCACGGGCTGCACGTCAGCTTCGGCATCCTGTGGCTGCTGGTGCTGATGGTGCAACTCGCGCGCCACGGCCTGATCGGCGCGAACCGGCGCCGTTTGATGTGCCTGTCGATGTTCTGGCACTTCCTCGACGTCGTCTGGATCGGCGTGTTCACTTTCGTCTATTTGATGGGGAAACTGCCATGAGCGCCGCCGCCCACGGGCATGACACCGACCACGACGACGACGGCCTCGGCGGCATGCATGTCACGCTGCGCGACTACGTGATCGGCTTCGTGCTGGCCGTCGTTCTCACTGTGACACCGTTCTGGATCGTGATGACCCGCGCGATCGAGAGCAGCGGCTGGACGATCGCCGTGATCCTCGCGTTCGCCGCCGTGCAGATCGTCGTGCACATGATCTACTTCCTGCACATGACGCCGAAGTCCGAAGGCGGCTGGTCGATGATGGCGCTGGTATTCACGGTCGTGCTCGTCGTGATCACGCTCAGCGGATCGTTGTGGATCATGTACCACCTGGATGCGAACATGATGCCGCCGACGGCGGAGCAGATGCGCAACGCGCCATGAGCGGCGTGCGTCGTGTGCTGCTCGGCGCGGCGGCGCTCGCCGCATTCGTCGGCTTCGCGGCACTGGGCATCTGGCAGATCGAGCGCCGGGCGTGGAAACATGCGCTGATCGAGCGTGTCGCGCAGCGCGTGCACGCGGCACCCGTGCCGGTGCCGGCACGCGCCGAGTGGCCGCTGGTGCAGGCGCAGACCCACGAGTACTGGCGTGTCGTCGTACGCGGCCGGTTCGACCACGAGCGCGAGACGCATGTCCAGGCCGTCACCGCACTCGGCCGCGGCTTCTGGGTGCTGACGCCGCTGCGCCCCGATGACGACACCGGCGTGCTGCTCGTCAACCGCGGCTTCGTCGCGCCCGAGCGGCGCAGCGCGGCGCGGCACCCGGCCGGCACGGTCGAGATCGTCGGCCTGCTGCGCGTCAGCGAACCGGGCGGAGGATTCCTGCGCCGCAACGATGCCGCCGCTGACCGCTGGTTCTCGCGCGACGTCGCGGCGATCGCCGCGGCGCGAGGCCTGGCCGACACGGCGCCCTACTTCCTCGACGCCGAGCGCGACCCAGGCGGGTCGCCGGACGCACCGGTCGGCGGGCTCACCGTCGTCGCGTTCAGCGACAACCACCTCGTCTACGCGCTCACCTGGTTTGCGCTCGCGGCGATGGTCGTCGGCGCGGCGGGGATCTTGGCGCGCCACGAACGCCGCGCGCCCTCCGCCGGGCCACACGAACGCGCGCGCACTCGCGCGCAGGAGGGTTGACGATGCACCCCGACAGATCGCCTGGGGGCGTGTTCGCCACACCGCAAACCCACTTTGCTTCCGAGGCGCCTGCCAGCAGGGTTGGCGCTTTGTGCGGGGCCGCTCCAGCAAGCCTGCCGTCCCTCAAGCGAAGGCTGAGCGCCCGCCGACCTCCACTTCCGGCGAGCGTTGCAGTGGCCGAGGCGGCCAGGATCGTCAGGGCGTGAATCTTGCGTCGCAAGTCGCGGCCAGCGGCCTGCTGGCCAACACCCCGACCGACGTCCCACGCGCCACCACAGGCTGTTATTGGTTCGCGCGGCAGGCCAACCACAACCTTCGGAGACTCACCCATGACGACTTCCAAGTCCTTCACGGCGGCAGCCATCTGCCTTGCATCGCTCTTTGCCAGCACCGCGAGCCACGCCCAGTCGAGCCCCTGGCTGGTCCGCGTCAGAGCGCTGCACATCGATCCGGCCAACAAGTCGGATCCGATCCCGTCGCTCGCGGTGCCGGCGAACGCGATCCACGTGAAGGACCGCTGGGTGCCCGAACTCGACATTTCCTACTTCTTCACCAAGCAGATCGCGGCCGAGCTGGTGCTCGCGTTCACGAAGCTCGAGGCCCGCGTCACGGACAGCGCCGTGGGCGCCTTCGATGCCGGCTCGTTCAAGGCCCTGCCGCCGACCCTGACCGTCCAGTGGCACTTCCTGCCCGACGGGCAGTTCCGCCCCTACGTCGGTGCGGGCCTGAACTACACGAACCTGTCGAGCGTCAAGCTCGGCAACGGCGTGACCGGGCCGCTGAACCTCGACCGCAACAGCATCGGGCCGGCGATCCAGGCCGGGCTCGACATCGGTCTCGGCGGCCCCTGGTCGCTCAATATCGACGTGAAGAAGGCCTGGATCCGCACCGATCTGAAATCGGGCAGCACGAAGCTCTCGACGCTCAAGGTCGATCCGTGGTTGCTCGGGCTCGGCGTCGGGTACCGCTTCTGAGCGACGCCGGGCCGAGGACTTCGAGCGCAGACGCGTCGGCGCACGCGTCATCGCCGGCTGCAGCCGCGCACGCGCCAGCGCTGCTGAGACCGCGGCTTGCGCACGGCGGGTCGACGACCCGCCGGTGCGCAGCGATCGCCGACCCGTCCGCCTCCCGCACCTGCGCTGTCGCGACGCCCGACAGACCGTGGATGGTCATCACGCACACCTTGCGCAATGGCATGCTGCGCCTGCCTTCCTGCGATCCGGAGTCAACCCGATGACCGACCTTCCCGCGGCCCCGCCGCCGGGCACCGCCCGCGGCACGGCGCTGCCGCCCGACGCCGCCGAGCGCCGCGCCCTGCACGACGAAGTGCACGCGCGCCCGACCGCGCGCATCCGCCTGCCGGCGCTGGTGCTTCAGGTGGCCGTGCTCAACGAGGGCGTGACGATCGACAGCGAGTTCGAGCACCTGCGCCGCCTGCCCGGGCAACGCGAACTGCTGCGCGAGCAATTGGCGCCCCACTTCCTGCGCCTGCGCCTGCCGGGCGGCACGCTGAAGTGGGAGCGCCACACCGAGGTCACGCGCTATTCGCTGGTGCAGCCGCTGCCGGCCGAGTCGACGCATGGCGCGAGCGATCCGGAACTGCTGGCGGCGCTGATCATCGAGCACGAGTGGCTCGGCCGCATTCCCGGCCGGACGCTGGCGGCGATCGAGCTGGTGCTGCTGGCCGGCAGCCAGGCGGAGGTGGCCGCGCCGCTCGAACGCGCCCGGCACTGGTTCGGCGATCGCACCGTGGTGGCTTCGCTCGTCGGTCGCAGCGGCCACAGCAGCGTCGTCACCGATCTTCGGCTGCGTGCGAGCGGCTACGAGCGCATGCTCGTGATCGCGCCGCCCGGCACGGGCGAAACGCGCATGGGCCGCCTGGCGGCACGGCTGCTCGAGATCGAGACCTACCGCCTGCTGGCGTTGCGCGGCCTGCCCGTGGCCAAGTCGCTGCAGCCGATGCTGCGCGAGGCCGAGCAGGCGGTCGCCGACGTCACCACCTCGATGGAGAACGAGGACCGGTCCGACGCCGATCTGCTGGACACCCTGGCCGCAGTCGCCGCGCGCGTGGAGCGGGCCACCGCGATGCACAGCTACCGCTTCTGCGCCACCGAGGCCTACGACGCCCTGGTGCGCGCGCGCATCGCCGAGCTGCGCGAGCAGCCCTTTGCCGGCACGCAGACGCTGGGGGAGTTCCTGGAACGGCGCCTGGCGCCGGCGATGGCCACCGTGCAGTCCGCGGCCGGACGCCTGGCCTCGCTGTCGCAGCGCATCGAGCGCGCCGGTGCGCTGCTGCGCACGCGCGTGGACATCGCCCGCGAAGCGCAGAACCAGGAACTGCTGGCCAAGCTGGCGCGCGGCCAGCAGCTTCAGCTGCGCCTGCAGAGCACGGTCGAGGGCCTGTCGATCGCGGCGATCTCGTACTACGTCGTCAGCCTCCTGCTGTATGCCGCCAAGGCGGCCAAGGCGGCCGGCGTGCCGGTCCAGCCGGAGCTTGCGGTCGGCGCGACGATCCCGCTCGTGATTTGGGGCGTGTGGCGGCTGACGCGGCGCATCCACGACCGGCTGCAGCACCACGCTTGATTCCGCGGCGCCCACTCCAGCCTGCATTGCAAACTCCCTTTGCGGTCCGGCAGCATCGCAAACTTTGCTGACGATCGACGCGCAGCGCGGTCCTTCGTTAGGTGCGCCACCGCGCAGCCGTCGGTTGCCGCGTCCAGCCGCAAGAACGCACGCGCGGCCGGCCTCCGAGGTGCCACGGGCGGGCGCCCTTCAGGGCCCGAGATTCTTGGGCATGGTCGTTGCAGTCACGTTTCGCTGCCCCCGTGTGGCGCCCGCGACAACAACCGGAGACTCCCCGCCATGAACATGCCTGTGGAGCGCGCACGCCCCCACCATGATCTGACACGCGAACTTGCACCCCTGATCGCCGGAACCCACGGCCTCGGTGTGGCCGCTCTGGTCAACCTGGAAACGGGCAAGGCGCTGACGCTCGGCGAACCGCCCAAGGCTGCGGCAGGCTCCACCACCGTCGGCGGCGCGCAGCTGGTGCTGCTGGCTCGCGCGCTCAGCGGAGGCGCCGGCGAGTCCGAACTCGATCAGCTCGCGGCGTCCTTCGCGGCCTTGGGCGGCGTCGCCACCACCTCGCTGCTGTTGGACGAGCACGACCTTGTCCTCAGCCGCATCGCCGGCTCGACCGAGGTGCTGTGCCTGGTCGTGCGCCACGCTCCCGCGTCGGTCGCCGCGCTCGACTCGATCGTCCACGCCCGAGGCGTGCAGACCCGGCTGCTGTCTGCACGGCGGACCATGTCGTCGGATGTGCGTACCCGGCCTCAGCCCACGCAGCGCCGCGAACCGGGCTGGAGGGAAAGGCTCGCGGCCCTGGTTTCGCGGTTTCGCCAAGACGCGGCCACGCCGAAACAGACGCATCGGGAGCCAGCGCCGGAGGGGCACGCGAGGCCGCTGCGCGACGCCTGCGAAATCGATGACCGCGTACTTGCCGCGGACCTTTTCGACCTGCGCACCGGTGCTCATGTGGCCAGCTACCGCCGCGGCGCCGGCGGCGTTCCGATGCCGCGCTCGGCAGTGCTGGCCCAGGCGATCACCGCCACGTTCCAGGGTCGGATCGCCCTGGCAGCGCTTGCCGGACAGTACGGGCTCCGATCCGGCGCCTTGGGCAAGGCGCGCGTCCAGATCGGTCAGCACGACATCTACCTCTTGCGCGTGCCGTACTACCCAGCCTTGCGCATCCCCTTCGACGATCGCGAGGTGCTGATGGTCGTGAAGCCGCCGCGCGGCAATCCCGCGCTGGACTGGACCGCCATGGACCGAACGGCGCTGAACCTGCTGCGCATGCGCATCGGTGCGCTGCTGTCATCGGGCCTGTCGACCCAGATGAGCCCGTTCCCAGCGAACCAGCGCGAATTCCAGGCGATCGTCGACCGCCTGGCCGGGCTGCCCGCCACCGACCTGATCGGGCGCCTGGACATCGGCGGCTTCGCGCCGCGGCCGGTCGAGATCGATGGCATCGAGCAGCGCTGCGCCGAGTGCATCTACTACCTGCCGCATCGGAAGTGGTGCGACCTGCCGGAACTGCCCGTGCCCGTCGAGCCGCAGTGGTGGTGCCGGCTTTGGAAGCTCTGACCGTATCAGGCCGCCTCGGCAACCCGCGCCGCGACCCAGTCGATGGCGAGCGCCTCGGCGGCGCCGAGCGCCGCGGCGACTGGGCGCGCAGAGCCCGATCACCAGCTCCTCGTTTGCCGCGGGCTCGCAGCCGACGACCGCGATGCGCCGCGGCAGCCGGCCGAGCCGATCGAGCAGCGCCAGCGCGCGCATCGGCGTCGCGTAGTGCGTGTCGGCGAAGTACCACCTTTCGCATCTGGCGCACGCACGTAGTGCCGCCGCCGTAGCGGCTGCGGATCATGGTCATGGGGATGCGGCGATCACGGCGAAGGGACGCGCCCGACGACGGCCAATCCGTCGCCCCGAAAGCGGACGACGACCCCTTCTCCCGACGCGGGGGAGACGCCGGTCAGCGCGGCGATGTTGACTTGGTGGGTGGTCACGACGAGCACCCCAGGTCCACGCCAGTGCCTCAAGAGCGACATCGCCTGTGCCGTCTGCGCCTCAGCCTTCGTGCGATCGTCGAAGAACGAGTTGAAGGCCGGCTGCTCGATCACCCGCATGCCCGGAAACGCGAGCGCGGCCGTTTCGCTGGCACGGCACCACTGCGATGTCCACAGCGCCCCCACGGAGACACCGCGCCGGCGCAGTTGCTCGCCGATGCGACGTGCCTGATCGCGGCCTTCGGCGTCGAGACTGCGCTGCGTCGAGCAGTCGCCGATGCGCATGCCCGGCGGGTCGCCGCCGCCCGGTGCGTTGGCATGGCGGAACAGGATCACCGCCCCTTGGCCAAGTTCACCGAGGCTGCCCACCGGGTTCGCATGCACGCGGCTGACGAGCCCCGCATTCAATGCCAGGACGCATATCCAGAAGCTCCACAGGCGGCGGCTCATGATGTCTTTGCGCAGCGAAAGCCGATGTACACGACGGTGGTGTTCGCGGCCTTGGTCTGAGAGTAGTCGGCCCTCATCTGCTCGGTCCCGTACCACCAGGAACCGCCGCGCATGCGGCGCTCGGCACCGGCGCTCGCAGGGTCATCAACCCACTCCCACACGTTCCCGCCCATGTCGTGCAAGCCATTGACGCCTGCCGGCGTGGCCGTAACGAGTGCATGGCCATCACCACGCCACAGCCGTGCCCCATGGTTGATCGCGCGCGCCTTGGCTTGCGGCCCGCAGTCGCCGAGGCATTGCGCACCGGCGGGTCGGTCGCCCAGCGGGTAGCGATAGACCTTGCCCTTCTCGAAGCCCGTCGGCGGCGCTTGCCGTTGCTCGGTATAGGCTGCCGTGAGCCATTCGGAATCCGTGGGCAACCTGCCGCCTGCCCAGCGGCAGAAGGCCTGGGCCTCGTCGAAGGACACGTGGGCCGCGGGTTCGTCGTCAGCCGTGTTGCGGCCACCGAAGGGCGAGCGCCACGTCCAGCCTGGCTTCTTGACCCATCCGGCTTCGTACACCTCGCCGCCGCCGTTGCGCTCGGCCAGCGTCACGATTCCCGTCGCGGCGGCGAAGCGCTTGAACTGCCCGACCGTGGTTTCGGTCTGCGCCATGCTGTAGCCTGCGATGGATCGCCAGGCGATGCCAGCAGGGTTGTCTTGCGCAGCGGCGGGCACTGCCCAAGTGGAGAGCAAGACGAGCAGCCCGAGCGACCCGGGAGCCGATCGAAGCCAGGCCACGCGGGTTGTTGACACGGCCGGCCGCAGCTTCACAGCCGCGCGCGCAACGCGGCTTGCGCGCGACGGATCACGCCCTGGTACTGCGCCTGCTTGTCGGGATACCACGGCAGGGACGCAAGCTGGCTGAAGCCAGGGATGCCTTCCATATGCCTGACCATGCGTTGGCGCATGGCGGCATCGGGCAGCGGACCGCGCAAGGCGCCGACGTTCTGTGCGGCATGCTCCGGATTCGAGGTGCCGGTGAGCACCGTCGTCACAGCCGGGTTGCCCATGACCCACTTGACGAAGAACTGGGCCCAATTGGTTGCGCCGAATTCGCGCGCAAACGCAGGCAGCGGTTGGCCCGCCACCACCTTGTGCAAGCGCCCTTTCTCCATCGACATGTTGATGAACACACCGACGCCCTTGTCCGCGGCTGCGCGCAACAGGCGCTCCTCGGCCCCGCGGTTGAAGATCGAGTAGTTCACCTGCACGAAGTCGAGCTGCCCCCGCTCCACCAGATCGGCGAGGATGTGGTGGTACGTGTTCTCGTGATGCGACGCCCCCACGTAGCGGATCACACCCTCCTTCTTCCATGCCCGCATGATGGGCAGCACGACATCCACGTTGACGAGGCTGTGGCAGAACATCAGGTCCAGCTTCGCCCGCCACAGCCGTGTCAGCGACTGGTCCAGGCTCGCACGGGCGTGGCTCTCGTCGGCCAGGAAGTCGCCGGTGGACCAGACCTTGTTGCTGATGAACACCTTGTCGGTCAGGTTCATGCCGGCCAGAAACGCGCCGACGCTCGTTTCGCCCGTGCCGTAAAGCGGCGACGTGTCCACCACGCCGACGCCGGCGTCCATGTACTGCTTGGTGATGTCGCGCAGCGGCGTGCGATCCGCGCCGGGAAGGAGGTCGAAGGTGAGGAAGGTACCGAGTCCGAGGGCGGTGAGCGTCTCGTTGGTCCGGCCAACCGTGCGCGTGATGGCGCCGGCCGAAGGTGCGCTTGACTGCGCCGAAGCGGGCGTGCCGGCGACGGCCAGCGACGCGGCAGCGCCGGCGCCAAGGGCTCCTTGCAGGAGCAGGCGTCGCGGGATGCCGGGGAGATCGGTCGAAACAGTCATGAACATCGCTCCTGTCGGGTGGAAAGACGGCCACAGTTTCGGCAGCCCGGCGAACGGTTCGGGGACAAACGGATAACGGTCTTGTTATCCGCGCGCAGCGCGTGGTCCGGCACAATCGTCGCGTTCGAACGTGGTGGCGAAGATGCGCTTGCTGGTCGTCGAAGACGAGGCCAAGTCGGCCGACTACTTGATGCGCGGGCTCGGCGAGCATGGTTACGCCGTCGATGTCGCGAACGACGGTCGCCAAGGGCTGGCTGTTGTGCAGGCCGGCGGTCACGACGCGGTTCTGCTGGACGTGATGCTCCCCGGCTTGGACGGATTCCAGATCGTCGAGGCCATGCGGCGGCAAGGATGCAGGACGCCGGTGCTGATGCTGACCGCACGCGAGGATGTCGACGACCGGGTGCGCGGGCTGCGCGCCGGTGCGGATGACTACCTGGTCAAGCCCTTTGCCTTCTCCGAGTTGCTGGCACGGATCGAGGCGCTTCTGCGCCGCGCGGCGGGCCAGGCATTGGCGCCGACGCGGCTGGAGGTGGCCAATCTCGCGCTTGATCTCGATCAGCGTCGCGCTTCGCGCGATGGGCACCGCATCGACCTCAGCGCCAAGGAGTTCAAGCTCCTGAAACTGCTGATGCGCCGCCGTGGCCAGGTGCTGTCCAGGGCCGTACTCGCCGACCAGGTCTGGGGCATGAACTTCGATTCGGACAGCAACGTGGTCGAGGTGTCGGTACGGCGGTTGCGGGCCAAGATCGACGACCCGTTTGCGCCCAAGCTGCTGCATAACGTGCGCGGCATGGGTTACGTCCTCGAGGATCGCACTACATGAACACGACCCGAGCCCGGTCCATCCGCGCAAGCCTCACACGCAGCCTGTTCTTGCGCATGGCTGCCGTGATCGGGCTGTTGTCTGTCCTGGCGCTGGCGGCGCTTCATCTGCTGCTGACCCAGCAGCAGGATCGGCAGCTCGACCGGCGAGTCGCGAAGATCACCGACATCGCGGTCAAGGCCGAGCGTGATGGCGTGGCGCTGGCGGAGCGGCTGGCCGAGTACGCGCCTCGCCGACCGGGCACGCGGCTGGTCGTGGTCGATGCATCGGGCACAACGCTGTATCGGGACGCCGACGTGGCGGCGCACACGCTCACCCAACACGTGCGCACGGCAGTCTTCACGCCGCAAGGGATGACCGCCCGCGATCGGTGGCCGCTCCGGTTCGAGATCACCATCGACGTCTCCGACGACGTGGAACTCGTCGCTGCGATGGCGGCCATGTTGAGCGTCGTGACGCTGGTCGCGGCGCTGGCCGCGCGCTGGGCCGGCGCCGACGCCGTGCGCCAAGGCTTCGAGCCGATCGATCGGCTCGAACAGGCCCTGGCACGCATCGATCCGTCGAACCTGGCATACCGTGTGCATCTGACTCCGGGGGCCTGCGAGTTGGAACCGTGGATCGACCGCTTCAATGCGCTGCTGGAGCGACTCGAAAGCGCGTACCGCCAGCTCGAGAGCTTCAATGCGGACGTGGCGCATGAACTGAGAACTCCGCTGAACAACCTCATCGGCCACACGGAGGTTGCACTGTCGCGCCCGCGCTCCGCAGAGCAGCTGCAGGAGACGCTCTCCTCCAACCTGGAGGAACTGCATCGCCTCGGTCACCTGGTCCACGACATGCTGTTTCTCTCGCGCGCTGACCGCGGCGCTCAGGCGCGCCGCGACGGGACCACCTCTTTGGCCCGGATCGCGCACGAGGTGGCGGACTTCCACGAGGCGGCAGCCGAGGAGCGCGGGCTGCGCGTGGAGGTGCTGGGCGATGCGCTCGTCGCCGTGGATGCCGGCCTCATGCGGCGGGCGGTTTCCAACCTCTTGTCCAACGCGGTGCGTCACGCCGCTCCGCACTCGGCGCTTCAGATTGCCATCGAGGCGTCGAATGCGCCTTCCGAGCATGAGGTCTCGGTGACCGTCCGCAACCAGGGACCGGACATCGCGCAGAGCACCTGCCGCGCTTGTTCGAGCGCTTCTTCCGCGCCGACGCCTCTCGCAGCGCGACGGACCCCAACCATGGTCTGGGCCTGTCCATCGTGGCCGCCATCGCACGCATGCACGGCGGACAGACTCTTGCGCATTCAGGCAATGGCCAGACGGCCATCGGGCTGACGATCAGGGCCTGACGCGAGGCGTGAGCGAAGAGCCTTCTGCCCGCGCCTCGATCCACGACTGTTCGAGCGGCGCGTTGCCACGCCGCCCTCGTCGAGGCGCACGTTCCGACGACGCCGTGCCCGCGGCGTCGATCACGGGCGTACGATCCAAGCGGCACAAAGCCGCGGCGCGGCGGACCGCTACAAGCCAGCGGACTTGGCTGCGCCGGCGCGCGGAGTCAGCAGCACGGCAAAGTCGGCCGCAGCCTTGCGTACGGCAATCTCGGCTGGCGCCATCCGGTCGAAGCGGGCTCTGAATTCGCTCAGGGGCGCGAAGTAGCCCAAGCGCAAGGCGGCCAACTGGCGCTGGGTCACGGGGTCGACGGCCTCGATCTCGAAGGCGCCGCCGCCGCGATCCAAGGGGCCGATCAGCAGCAGCATCCCCACCGTGTTCAGCGCCGGCGAGACGGTCTCCACGCGTGTGATGGCGGCGCGTATCTGCGCCGGCCCTCCCTGCGGCTGCGCGGGCAGCGCCTGGACGCGTTGCTGCAACTCGCTGCGAAGCCGTGCCAGCAGTGCCTCGCGTTCATCGCCGCCGATGTTCGCGCTGGCATCCACCCGCCAGACCACCTCGAACACGGTTACCCGCGCAGGATCGATGCTCTGCACCGTCGCTCGGCTGGCGGATGCCGCATCAGGCAGTTCCTCCAGCGCGCTGTAGTCGCTGAGGTACCCGCTTCGCGGCGTGGTCATGACGGTGCCGCAGGCCAGCAGCGACAGGGTGATCGCGGCCGCAAAGACGCGACGCAGATGGATGCCGTCTGCCAGCCGTGCGATGAGCGGGTGCGATTCCATTGCCCTAAGCTCCGAGTCGATGGATGGCGCAACTCTATGAAGCGGGCGAACCGGCGGCTTGCCATCGCGCGCCAAAGTCTGAACATCAGGCGTCATGCGTAAAGCACCCTCCTGGTTGCCTGCGCTGACGCTTCAACTGCAGCTCGAGGCCCTGGGCAAGCTGGGGCTGGACGCCGATCGCGTGAAGGCACGACTGGGGCCGCTGCCGGAGGCAGCCGACGCCATGGTTCCGGCCCAGGCCTACGTGGACATGTGGAACGAGGCCGAACGCCTGTACGGCGTTGCGGGGCTGCCCAGCGCGCTGGCCATGGCGATTCCCTTCGGCGCCTTCGGTCCTTTGGACTACCTCGCGGGCAGCGCCGACACCGTGGCCGGCGGCTGCGAATCTGCGGTGCTGTACTTCACGATGGTGGCCCTCGACGTGGGGCTGGAGATCGACGCGTTGGAGGGCGGAGCCCACGCCTTGCGCGTGCGCGCGTTGGCCGACGTACCGGTGCAGGCCCTGGAGTTCACGCTCGCAGCACTGTTCAGCCGTTTGCGCCACGTCACGGAGGGCCGCTTCGTGCCGCAGTTGCTGGGCTTGCCCGTTGTGCGGCCAGCCGACGACGCCGTGCGATCCCGCGTGTATGGCCGGTTGCCGGCGTACGAGCACCCTTGTGCCGAGATGATCATCGACGGCCCCACCTGGCAGATGCCGACGCGCAGTGCCGACGCCTTCCTGCATGACGCGCTCGAGGACTTGGCGACCCGGCTTCAGCTCGGGCAGCCAGGCATTTCGCCGCTGGAGCGCGCCGTGCGCGCGCGCCTGCGCGATGCGCTGGCGCAGGGTCGCGCCGACGCTGCAAGCGTGGCTGTCCTGCTGGGCATGTCGAAGCGAACCTTGCAGCGGCGGCTGGACGAACTGGGGCGCAGCTTCAGCGACGTGGTCGAGGACTTTCGCCGCGAAGAGGTTGCCCGCCTGCTGGCGATGCCGGGCCTGCGGCTGTCGGAAGTGGCCGGCCGCCTGGGCTATGCCGAGCAGACCTCGTTCACGCGCGCCTTCCGGCGCTGGACCCGCACGACGCCGGGGGCGTGGCGAGCCGCGCGACGTACCCCATGAGTCCTCGTCTCGATCCCGAAGTCCCGGACCTGAAGAACACCCAGATACCGGCCGCGACAAAGACCGTGTCGGGCGAGGAGCCCAGCGGGTCGAAGAAGGCAGCGAACACGAGGAGCACGACACCGATCCCGAGGAACCGCCCTTGGCCACCGCGGCGCGGACATTGCGAGCCTTCATCCGGCCCCGCTGAACGCGGGGCCTGCGTCTGGCCTGCGTTTGGCCTGCGTCTACTTGCCTTCGGCCCTGGCCTTGATCCACAGCAAGACCGAGGTGACGACGATCCACGCCAGCGCGATGTAGTGGAACACTGGTGGCTGTGTCCCGTTCGCCCTGAGCGAGAAGATGTCGAACAGCGGCAGCAGGATCACCAGCGTCATCAAGATCGCCAGCGGCCGCCAGCGCCGCAGCACCAGGAAGGCGGCGGCGGCCAGCACGATCACCAGGTTCCGGGACAGGTACACGCGGTAGTAGAACTGGCCGGCAGCGTCGGTCGCGGCTTCGCCGAATCTGGCCGAAGCCGTCGCGGGATCGGCCAGCCCGCGCGCCGCCAGGAACACGAAGGCAGCGATCAACAGGCCCGCGAGGACCACGCCCAGGGCCGAAAGCAGGTTCTTCATGGGATCTCCTCGACTATGTCGGTCAGCATACTATCGGCTAGTGCCTCTGCTCGCTGCGGTACCAGCGACACTGCAGATTGCCTGCGGAACGCGTTGCCGAAGGCGGTCGCGGATTCGCAGCCGACCTGCAGCGCTGCCTGTTCGACCGCAAGTAGTCACCCTGCCGGTCGCGATCGACGGCGCAACCCGCCGCCCGAAGAGTGCGCGCACCGGCTGCACGAGTGGGTCCGCGCCGACCGCCCGTTCCAGAGGTCACAAATCCGAGCACTGGCGTGTCTTCCTCTCTGGTTTCACCGGGGAGCCCATGGACAGCTTCGACGTCGTCATACTTGGTGCCGGTCACGCAGGCCTCATGTGCGGTGCTGGCGCGTTGTCACCGCTCATCGGTGAGATCCTCCCGCTGCGAGATGCGGCCAAGGCGCACCGTGCGATGGAGAGCCGCTCGCTCAGCGGCAAGATCGTGCTGCGCGCCCAGGCGCACATGCCTGCCCATCCAAGGCTAACGCCGTGTCTCAGAGAACTGCTCCACCACCGCGTCGAAGGGTGCCGCAGAGCGCATCGTTCGCGCGAGCGTCCTGGCTCCCTCGAGCGCGGCGACCAGCGCCATCGCACGTCGTCGGCTCGCCTGCGTCGCTCGGGAGCCGAAGGCCTTGACGATAACCGCGACCCAGCCTTCGAAGAGCCCTGCCAGCGCATCAGCAACTTCAGCGTCCTCGGGCGCCAGTTCCTGCGCCAAGTTTTGCGCCAGACAGCCTGAAGCCCAGGTCGAGGTAGCCATCTCGTCGGCGACAGCCTTGGCGATGGCGCGGACAAACCTATCGGAGTTGCTACCCGCGTGCTTGGCCAGCGCCTCGAATCCTGCCGTCGTCCTGGCGCGGTAGACGGCAAGCGTTTCCAGCGCCAGCTGGCGCTTGCCGCCTGGAAAGTGGAAGTAGAACGATCCCTTCGGCGAACCGCTGTCCTCAATGATCTGGGCCAGCCCAGTGGCTGCGTAGCCCTGAACGCGAAACAGGTGTTCGGCAGTACGGAGCGCCTTCTCGCGCGCGTCTGTCGTCCTCGCCACGAGGCGTCCTCCTTCTCGACTTCAGCCGGCCTTGTCGCCTTGCATAATTCTATGGCATACGACATACTATGTCAGTCACCATACTTTTCTGGAGGGCAAAGATGCCTGTCGTCACCATCCAAGTTCCCGCCGGTTCGCTGAGCGACGCTCAAAAGGCCGCGATGATCAGCAAGATGACCGACGTGGTCATCGAGGTAGAAGGCCTACCGGCGATTCGACCTTATGTTTACGTGCTCGTCGCGGAGATTCCCGCCCGCGGCTACGGGGTGGGCGGGCAAGACATCGAGAGCGCCAAAGCTGCGCGTGCCGCCGCATCGGGAAAAGCCTGAGACAGTTCCCGTCTGCAGCCACCATGGTGCCGCCGGATGGCAGCAGCACGGGGGCACGAACTGGTTGACGATGAGATTCGCATCCCCATCGTCGCACGTCGCTCCCGGTGCTTCGACTCGCCGGCGCCTTCGGGACGGAGAAGTCCCTTTCGTTTCGCTAGGCCTCAACAGAGAAGGTGGCGGCTCCCCGCGCCACCGGCACAGCCATGCAAGCAACCTTTGTCGCGTTTCGCCTCTCGCCGGAGCGGTTGCAGCAGCAACTTGCCCAGTTCAACGCGCGCCGCGAGGTGCGCTGGTTCGGCTTCACAGGCTCGCTGCTCCAGCCGTCTACCGTTGCCATAACCCTTGACGCCCTTCAAGCCGGCGCTCTCGGCGGTGGTGGTACCAACGCAGTCAACGGTGGCGTCATCGCAGCGGGCTTTGATGCCGCCTTCGTTCTGGCCAGCCTGGCTCAGTACGACTCGGACGTCGTGGTCACGCTGGAACTGTCAGTCAAGTTCCTGTCCCTCGCCGTCGCCAGCCAGACTCCAGTCTTCACCGCAGGCGTGGTGCGCTCTTCCCGACGCTTCAGCTTTGTGGAAGGAGTCCTAGCGTCGGCAAGCAACCCGGGGCTGCCCTTCGCAACAGCCAGCGGCATGGTCGCGCCGGCAGCGGCTTGAATCGACGAAGCGGGGCTCGTAGCAATGAGACATCCAAGTATGCCAAACAAGCCGCTCGTCATTGGCGCCCTCCTCAGCGGCATCGCCGCTCTCCTGCATGTCGGTTGCATCTACTTCGGCGCTCCTTGGTACCGCTTCTTCGGTGCCGGAGAGGAAATCGCCCAGATGGCCGAGGCCGGGAGTTGGACGCCCGGGCTTGTCACCGCCGGCATTGCGCTGGTTCTGGGCATTTGGGCTCTGTATGCGCTCTCCGGTGCTGGCGCCATTCGTCGGCTGCCCCTGCTCCGCACTGCCTTGTGCACCATTACCGGCATCTACTTGCTTCGTGGTCTTGCTGCCCTTCCAGTCGCATTGCTCGAGCCGCAGCAGGCCACGGCATTCCTGTGGTGGAGTTCGGCCATCTGCCTAGGCTTCGGCGTCGTCCATCTGGTCGGCCTTTGCCAGCGTTGGCGGGCCATGTCATTGACCGCCTTCGCAGTCGTTCCTGCAATGGCTCGCAATTGAACTTGTCGCGGCCACTTCCGCGCTGCCATTTCCCCATTTCCACTGCCAGATTGCAGAACTCTGTACTTGTAAGAGACTACGCCGCCAACGGCAGGAAGATCGAAAACAGCGCGCCGCCCTGCGGCGCATTGCGTGCCTCGAGCCGCCCGCCGTGCTGCTCGACGATGCCGTAGCTGATCGACAGCCCGAGGCCCGTGCCCTTGCCGACCGGCTTGGTGGTGAAAAACGGGTCGAAGATGCGCGCCATGTCCGACGCAGGGATTCCCGGCCCGTTGTCGCGCAGGGTCAGCGTGAGCGACGGGCCTTCTGCCCGCGCCTCGATCCACAACTGCGGCTGCTCCAGGCCGGCTGCGGCGTCGTAGGCGTTCTGGATCAGGTTCATCAGCACCTGCTGGAGCTGGCTGGCGCTGCCGGTCACGACTGCGCCCGGGCAGGGCTGCCAATGCACCGCGAAGCGCGGCGCGGTGCCCTTGGTGACCCAGCGGATCGCCTGCTCGACGACTTCGTTGACGTCGACCCGCACGCGTTGCTCGTGATCGATCGCCGAGAAGCGCCGCAGGCCCTGCACGATCTCCGCCGTGCGCGACGCGCCTTCCAGCGTGCCCTCGATCAGCGACGGCAGGTCGCCCAGCAGCTGGTCGATGCGCAACTCCCGGCGCAATGCCGCCGCGTCGGCCCCGCTCGCGCCGCCGTGCACCGCATCGAGGTAGCGCCGCAGGCGCTCGGCATAGCGGGCCAGCGCGTGCACGTTGCCGAGCACGAAGCTGATCGGGTTGTTCAGCTCGTGTGCCACGCCGGCGACCAGGCGGCCGAGCGAGGCCAGTTTCTCGGCGTGCATCAGCTGTTGCTGCGCGCGCTTGAGCGCGTCGTGCGAGACCTGCAGCTCGAGATAGGCGCGCTTGAGTTCGCCCGTGGGTCGGCCGACCAGCACATGCCCCAAGCGCCGGCCCGCCCCGTCCAAGCGCGCCGTGCAGTTGAACTCGACCGGCACGCGCTGGCCGCCGGCATCCACCAGTTCGAGTTCGACCATCACCGCGTCGCGCTGCAACGACGTCGCTTCGGTGGCGGCGCGCAACCTGCCGTGGTTGTCGCCGCCCGCCAGCAGATCGGCCGCCGGCGTACCGCGCAGTCGCTGCTCGTCGCGACCGACGAGGGCGCACAACGACGCGTTGACATCCTCGATCCGGCCGTGGGCATCGACGGCCAGCAACACGTCGCTCATCGACGACAGCAGGCTGACGATGAAGCGCTGCGACTGTTCGAGCTGCGCATTCTTCTCCTCCAGTGCCACCTCGTCGGCGACGAGCCGGGAGTAGACCTCGTCCATCTTGCGAATGACGTCAAGCCACGCCGCCTCGTCGAGCCCCTCCACTGGCGCCGTGGGCAGGTGGCTGCCGGGCAGCCGCTTTCGCCTGCTGTCCATGTCGGCTCAACCTTCAGTGCACCGTGCAGACCATGCACGGGTCGAAGGAGCGCACCACGTGTTGTACGGCCACCGGCGTCGTCTCGCCGGGCCGCACCGGCACGCCAACGAGGGCCGCCTCCAGCGCCCCAGGGGTGCCCTCGGCATCGCGCGGCGAGAAGTTCCAGCTCGTCGGCGCGACGATCTGGTAGTTGGCGATCCGCCCCTGCCGCAGCACCAACCAGTGGCCGAGCGCGCCGCGCGCCGCCTCGGTGAGGCCGACGCCCTCGCCTTCGGCCGGCAGCGGCGCGTTGGCGCAGTAGGACTCCCCGGGCTGCAGTGCGCCGAGCCAGCGTTCCATCTGCGGCACCACGCGCGCAATCTCGACCAGACGCGCCAGCACGCGCGCGTAGACCGAGCTGCCGCGGCGGCCGATCACGTCACGCACGAGCGGCTGCGCGTCGACGACCTGGCGGGCGACGGCGCCGGTCTCGATCACCCGGCCGGCCAGACGCGGCGCTTTGTTCCAGGTGTAGGCGTCGGGCTTGTCGGCCTGCGGCTCCGTGCGGCCGACGCGCGGGTGTCGCGGCCCGTTGCCCGCCAGCCGCGCGTGGCTCGTGTCCTCGGTGATCGAGTCCGGGTGCAGCGGCTCGAGCGCGGCGGCCTGGGCGTCCCAGACGCCGGCCGCGAAGAGCGGCGTTCCCTGCGGACCCGTGAACGCGCCGTAGCTCAGATAGCGGCCGGGCCCCGCCCCCAAGGCATCGAGTCCGACGTCGCGCGCGATCTCGAGGAACAGTCGCAGATCGCCTCGGCGCGGATCGCGGGCGCACCACTCGGCGAGCGCCGCCTCGTCGCCGATGGCGCCGACCTCCTCCAGGCGCGCGCCGAAGAGCGTCGATTCGAGGAAGGCGCGGAACTCGCGCACCTTGGCCAGCAGGCGCAGCCGCTCCGACACTTCGACGGCACGCGAGCTGCCGCCCGGCTGGATGCTGTGCGTGTGCGGCCATTTGCCGCCCAGCGTGCCGATGAGCGTGAACCAGCGTTGCCGCGCGGCCACCGCCGCCCTGGCGTGCGCACCGGCTCCGGCTTCGAAGCGCTGCAGCGCAGCGGCGTACCACGGCCGATCCGCGTACAGCGGCCGCGTGAAGTCGGGCATGAAGAACAGGTAGAAGTGCGTCAGGTGGTCGGCCAGGTTCTCGCAGGCAAGCATCAGGTTGGTCGCAATGACGCCGTTGGGCGGCGGCGCGGCACCCGCCAGGGCCGCCAGCGCACGGGCCGCCGCGACCGACTGCGACACCGAGCAGATGCCGCAGATGCGCGGCGCGATGACCAGCGCGTCGCGCGGCTCCTTGCCCAGCAGGATCTGCTCGAACCCGCGGTACATCGGCGCCACGACACGCGCCGACGCGACGCGCCCGTCCGCAATCTCGAGCTGGACTTCGAGATCGCCTTCGACCCGATTGAATGGGCCAACGATGAGACGGCTAGCTTGCATGGGCGATCAGCAGCCGGGTCGAAACCTTCATCGGATCGGGCGGTGGACAAACATCGTGCAAGTCGTCAGCCGAGTCGCGTCTTGCGCACGGCAGGCGGCACGACCACGTGATCGGCGGTGGCGTTCGAACGCACGCGTCGGGGCGTGGCACTCTTGGACAAGGACGCCAGGGCCACGAACCAGGCCTTGGGCATGTCGGTCGGCAGGCCGATCGGGATGCCGGCGATCTTGGGCGTGGCGTGGAAGGCATGCCCCGGCTCCTCGAAGCCGGGCTCGGTGCAGCTGATGCAGGCGTAGCCGCCGCGCGTGCAGGAGCCCTCGCCGTTCCACAGCCGGTTGTTGCAGTCGGCATGCGCCTGCGTGCCCTTGCAGCCCATGTTCTCCATCATGCAGCCGAGGTCGGACGGCTTCTCGGCGCTGGCCTTGAACTCGTAGTACTCGTTGCGCGTGCAGCCATGGTGCACCAGCTGGTCGGCGTAGAAACGCGGCCGCGCGAAGGCATCGAGCTCGGCCATGCCCAACGAGGGGCCCGTGGCCAGTGCCGCCAGCGTCTCGACCACCCAGCCGGGGTGGGTCGGGCAGCCGGCGACGTTGATCACCGGCAAACCGCCACGCGCCACGAACTCCGCTCCGAGCAGCCCGCCCTTCGTGTCGCCGTCGTACTGGAGCCCGCAGGCGTCGGTCGGGTTGCCACCCGCCGCGGTGATGCCGCCCCAGGCGGCGCAGCTGCCTACGGCGACGACATGCCCGGCCAGCGACGCCAGCTCGCGCACCCAGTCGATCATCGGCCGGTCGGTCCCGGCCAGCACGTGGAAGCGCCCGGTGCCGTTCGGGCCCCGCAGCAGCGAGCCTTCGACGCACAGCACGTCCAGGCGCGTGCGCCCCGTGATGCAGTCGTCCAGCAGGCCGAGCAGTTCGGCCCCGCTGGCCAGCGACAGCGACGGGTGCCACACCAGATGGATGCCGGCGTCGCCGAGAAGGGCCGCGAAGTCCGGGGTATCGGCGCACAGCAGCGACATGCTGCAACCGCCGCACCCCCCGGACTGCAGCCACAGGGTGTTCAGCCTCGGGGCGGGTTCCATCTCTAGGTCTCCTTGCGGCGGACCAGTCCCAGCCGCTTGAGTTTGTTGCTCAGACCGAAGCGCGACAGGCCGAGTTCGGCCGCGGCGCGCGTGCGGTTCCAGTTCAGGCGCAGCAGCGTCTCGCGCAGGATCGTCGCCTCGACGGCGTCCAGCCGCTCGGACAAGGTGCCGCCGCCTTGTCGCAGCGCCGCCGTCGCGGCGCCGTCCTTGGACAGCATGGCGCCCGCCTGACCCTGCAGCACCTTGGGAGAGAAGTCGGACGCCAGCAGGCTGGCCCCGTCGCTGAGCGCCACCGCGCGAGCGAGCTCGTTGTGCAGTTCCCGAATATTGCCGGGCCAAGGGTACGCCATGAGGCAACGCATCGCCTCGTCGTCGATGCGCGGCTCGGGCCGCGGCAGCTTGGCGCAGATCTGGCTCATCAGCTGTCCGGCGATGGTGGGGATGTCGCCGATGCGCTCGCGCAGCGGCGGCATCGTCAGCGTGACCCCGGCCAGGCGGTAGTACAGATCTTCCCGAAAGCGCCCCGCAGCGACCTCGGCGTCGAGCTGCCGGTGCGTGGCCGCCACCACGCGCACGTCCACCGGCACCGGCCGCGGCGAGCCCACCGGGCGAACCTCGCCTTCCTGCAGCACGCGCAACAGCTTCACCTGGAAGGCCGGCGTCGTGTCGCCAATCTCGTCGAGGAACACGGTGCCGCCATGGGCCCGCTGGAACAGGCCGACATGGTCTTCGTGCGCGCCGGTGAAGGCGCCGCGCTTGTGGCCGAAAAGTTCGCTTTCGAGCAAGGTCTCGGGAACCGCCGCGCAGTTCTCGACGACGAAGGGCGCCGCGGCCCGGGCCGACGCGTAATGGATGCCCCGCGCCAGCAACTCCTTGCCCGTGCCCGACTCGCCGAGCACGAGCGCCGCGAGGTCGTAGCGGGCCACGCGCGCGGCCACTTCGCACACCGCATCGAGCGGGCTGCCCGGCGCGCGCGACAGGCGCTCGAAACCGAAGGCCGAGCGCGCGGCATCGAGCCGACCGGCGAAGCGCGAGCGCAGCGCCTTGGCGCCGGCGCGCATCTCGAGGTCGAGCCGCTCGAGCCCGCGCCGCGACGCGCGCGCCTCGAGCGCGCTGCGGGTGGTCTGCAGCAGGTGGTCCGGCACCCAGGGCTTGAGGATGTACTGGAAGATTCCGGCGTCATTGACGCCGGCGATGATGTCCTCGCTGTCGGTGTAGCCGGAGACGACGATGCGCACCACTTCGGGCCAGCGCTCGCGGGCTTCCTTGAGGAACTCGATGCCGGTGCAGCCCGGCATGCGCTGGTCGCACAGCATCACGTCGATCGCGTCCTCCGAGTCGAGCAGCAGGCGCGCCTCCGCGGCGCTGCCTGCGCCGAGCACGCGAAACTCCTCGGCGAGCGTGCGGCGCATCGATTCGATCGAACGCGCCTCGTCGTCGATCAGCAGCACGGTGGGTGCCGAGTCCGGACCTCTCCGTTCCATGGGCTCGTTTGTCTCCTGACTCTCATGGCGCGGCGGCTCTTTACCGCGCTGTTGTCGTACCGGGCCTCGCCGCACCGGGCGAGCGCCCGCTACGGGCTCATCGCTGTCATTATCGGCCTGCAACGCCCGGGCCGAGCGCTGCCCGAGTGCGCCCAGACGGCCGATGGAGTCAGGCGAGCCCGGCGCGCGCCAGACGGGATTCCAGTTCGGCAACGCGCGCCCGCAGTGCGGCCTCGGTGCCGGCCGGCGATACCGGGGCGGCGCGCACAGCGGCATGGCCTTGCAGCAGCCAGTCGACCCAAGCGTCCATCCCGTCTGCGGACTTCGCGGAGACCAGCAGCACTTCGATGCCCGGGTTGACGCGTCGCGCGTACTCGATGCACCGCGCGATGTCGAAGTCCAGGTGCGGCAGCAGATCGGTCTTGTTCAGCAGCATGAGCTGCGCGGCCGCGAACATGTCCGGGTACTTCAGCGGCTTGTCCTCGCCTTCGGTCACCGACAGGATGACCACCTTGGCGCGTTCGCCCAGATCCCACAGCGCCGGGCAGACCAGGTTGCCGACGTTCTCGATGAAGAGCAAGGCCGCGGGGCCGTGTTCGTGATGATGGTCGTGGCCGGGATCCCCATGCCCGTGTTCGTGAGCATCGTGATGGTGGTGGCCGTGCGGTTCGTGCACCTGGGCGTGCAGCGGCAGGCGTGCAAAGGCTTCACCCACCATCTGCGCGTCCAGGTGGCAACCCTTGCCGGTGTTGACCTGGATCGCCGGGGCGCCGGTGGCGCGGATGCGGTCGGCGTCGTTGGACGTCTGCTGGTCGCCCTCGATCACCGCCAAGGGCAGCGCCGGTGCGCGCCGGCGCAGCGCTTCGATGGTGGCGCACAACAAGGTCGTCTTGCCTGAACCCGGGCTCGACACGAGGTTGAACGCCGCCACCCCGTGGGCTTCGAAGTGCGCCCGGTTCTGCAACGCCAGGCGGCGGTTTTCGCCCAGCACGTCCGCCTCGAGGCGGATCGCCCGCTCCTGGCTCATGCCCGGCACCGAAACGCGCGCCGCGCCGGCACCGTAGTGCAGGTCGCCGGTGCGCGAGTCCACCGCGAAATCACTCTGCGAGCGGGCGTCGCCCGCCGCGCGCCCGGTGCCGGCCTGGTCGGGATCACTGCAGCCGCATACCACACACATGTCTGTCTCCTTGCTTCAATCATCGTGAACGATCAGGTCGAGGATGCGCAGCTCGGTGCCGCCGGTCGGATGCAGCCGCGCGCCGCCGCAGCGCGGGCAATCCTCGGTACGCGAGCCGATGGTGACGCTGGCGTTGCAGCCGAGGCACCACGCAGGAGCCGCGGGCTCGTCGATCTCGAGGCGCGCCCCTTCCAGGCAGGTGCCGGGGGCGATGGCCTCGAGGGCGAAGCGCAGCGCGCGCGCTTCCACGCCGGCCAGCGCGCCGACTTCCAGGCGCAGCATGCCCACGCGGCGAAAGCGCTCGCGCGCCGCCGCCTGCTCGACCAGACGCAGCACGCCGCCGGCCAGGCTGGCCTCATGCATGGCCGGCCTCGCAGGCGGCAGCGGTATGCCGCCCGGCATCGACGACCTCGAATTCGACGCACGGATCGAGCGCCGCTGCCGCGAGCGCGACATCGGCAGCGGCGGGCGTGCCAATGCGCAGCCATTGCGCGAGGCCCCCGTCCGGATGGAAGTTCCACTCGGTCGGGGCGAGGACACGGCAGGTTTCGACACGCGCCAGCGCCGGGTGATCGGCGCCAGGTTCCAGCCGCACCCAGTGCACGAGCAGACCACGCGCCATCTCGCTCCACGCGATGCCTTCGCCACCGCCGAGCGCCAGGCAGCCATGGCGCAGCGCCTGCTCGTCGCACGCCACGCGGGCCAGGTCGGCGATGCGCGACGCCAGGCGCAGCCAGACCGTATCCGGGGCCCTATCGGCCTCATGGGCCGCATCGGTTGTTCGCCCGCCGCGCAGCGCGGGCTCGCGTGTCCAGGCCCCGGTTTCGGCGGGCAGGCCGAGCCACAGCGGCCGCGTGGCGAAGCCGGTGTCCTCGGCGAGCTCGCGCGCCAGTTCACGCATCGACGCTCGTACCTGCGCAGGCTCGGCATCGAGCAGCGCCAGCGGCCGGCACGGCAAGCGCAGCGACTCGGCACGCTCGCGCACCGCGCCGTGCCAGCGCGCCACCGGGTGGGCCTGGCGGGCCGCCCAGCGTCCCATCGTGCGCGCGGGGTCCTGCTGCCACTCGCGCCACCACGTCTCGGGCGGGCCACCGAGCAACTCGCGTTCAAGCCAACCGACCATGCGCTGCAGACCGGCGGCCAGCTCGCCGGTAGCCCCCGCCGCCGAGGCCGGCACACCGACCACGGGCGTCCCTGCCAACCAGGTCGTCGCCGCGTCGATGCCGACGGGCACCCGCGCCGGCAGGTCCAGCGCCAGGCGTTGCAGGTGGTCGCGCAGGGTGGCCATTCGCAACAGCAGCGATGCCTCTGACTGTTCGCCCCCGGTCGCGGGCAGGCTGAGGGCGGCGGCCACGGCGCGGCGGGCCGTCAGCCGGTGCACGGACCCGCACACCGAGAACATCGCACCCAGCAGGTCGGGCAGCATCGACGCGCGACGGCCTTCGGTCAATCTGCGCAGGACCTCGGCGCCGATCATCGGCCGGCCGCCTCGGATCGGCCGTGCGCCACGCGGTTCGAGAACGAGCCGACCCGCCGTGGCCTGAGCCGCTGCCCAGGCGCCGCCCGGCCCCACGCTCAGGCCCCCGGCACCGGTGCTCGACGGCCGAATAGGAAGGCGCGTCGGTCGGGCACGGTCGCGGCCTGCTGCGCAGGCAAGGCGGGTGCCTGGGGAGCCGAACGCCGCGCCGCCGGCAAGTCGGCCGGCGGCGGCTCGCGCAGCAGCCGCAACACCTCGTCGGCCGTTGCCAGCGCCGCGGCCTGGTCGGCGAATTCGAGCACAGGGGAGAACAACGAACAGGCCTCGAAGCGCCCGACGGCAGGTTCATGCGCACCGATGAACTCGGCACGCATGGCACCCGCGCTGCGCGTGCGGGCCTCCCCGACCGCGCCCAGCGCGCTTTCGCCGGCCGCGGCCATCGGCAGCCTGACCAGGTTGATGAACCAGGGCGTCACCAGCACGCCCAGCGCGAGCCCGGGGTCGTCGCGGTCGGGCTCGAAGCCGACCGCCTGCACCTGCAGGCGGGGGTTGAGGATCGGCACGCCTCGCATGCGCGTGGCCTCGATGTCGCGGAACGCCGCGGCCAGCGTGGCGGCCCGCGCATCGACCAGGGCGTTCGCCGGGCCGCCCATGAGCCTCACCCGCCCAGCACCATGAACTGCTCGGCCGCACCGTCGCACTGCGGGCAACGCCAATGCTCGGGCAGCGCGCTGAACGGCGTGTCCGGGGGAATCTGCCACTGCGGGTCGCCCTGCGCGGGATCGTAGACCCACCAGCAGATCTTGCACTCGAGGCGGGCGTTCGCAGGCAGCCGGTCGCGGTCGCCGAGGTAGCTGCCTTCGAAATGGAGCTCGTTCATCACCGGTCCCCGCGCCTGCTGCCCTTCACTCGCCTTGCAGCCACTCGAGCGCCTCGGTGAGCCGTTCGAGCGAGTCGGCCAGGTCTTCCCGCGCCGCCAGCGCCACTTCGGGGATTTCGACGATCTCGATCGTGTTGAGGATCATCGTGTCCATCGAGTTGTAGTAGACGACACGCCAGGTGTTCGGGCGCTCGGTGCTGCCGATGCGGCAGTTGCCGTAGCCGCGCGAAAGGATCAGCACGCGGCCGCTGCCCAGTTCGTGCTCGATCCAGGCCAGGTCCGCGGGCGCGAGCGGCAGCAGCGTGAGGTTCACGACATGCGCCGCGTCGCCGCTGCGCCGGTGGCTCCAGCGGTCTGCCAGTTCGGACAGGATCGACGGCGCGTTCATCACGCCCTGCGGCAGCATCGCCGGCGGCGACAGGGCGGCGCCGCGATTCGGCTCGCTGCGGGTGACATGGCCCAGCGTCACTGGCGCGCTGCCGACCTCGATCGCATCGCGCACGGCGCCGCTGTCGTCGTCGCGGCGCAGCACGCGCCAGACGCCGGCGTAGATCGACTCCTGTGCCTCCAGGCAGCTGGCGCCGTTCGGATCGCCCGCGCGCGCGGCAATGCGAACGGACACCTCGCCTTCGCCGAGGATCTGGTTGAGCAGCGCACGCGCCGCGGCGTCCAGGCCGTCGAGCGCGACCGGCGCAACCGCTTCGCCGGCGAGCGCGCGGCGCAGCGTCTGCTGAACCTCGACCAACACCGCGCGCACTTCGCCGTGTCGCGCCAGGTCCTCCGGTTCCGGCAAGCGGGGCGGCTGCCACGTTGACATGCCCTTGGGCATCTCGATGTAGTCGAGCGTGTCCTCTTCGGGCTGGCTGCCCGGGCCCAGTGCGACGACGGGGATCGGGAAGGGCTTGCGGGGATCGAGGTCCATGGGGTTCTGGCTCATCGCGGGTTCCAGCGGGGTCATGCGGTTGAAGACAGGAGGCGATCCTGAAGGGATTCGGTCCGCGGCTCGTCAATGGCAGCCCGAGGCCGCGGTGCCACCGGCGACCACGGGGATGCCGATGGTCGGCGCTCGCGACGGCGCCGTCGCGAGCGCCTCGGTCACGCGCGCGAGGTAGACGTCCCAATCCAGCATGCCGGCCACGGTCGTCACGTAGCGTCCGTCGCGCAGGAAGACCAGCGCCGGCCAACGCTGCGAACCGAAGCGGCGGGCCAGCGCGTCCTCGCCTTCGCGGCGCGCGACGCCGACCTGGAACCGCCCGGCGAACACCCGTTGCAGTTCGGGCAGGACGACCGCCACGTCCAGGCACTCCGGAAAGCGCACCGGGTCGCCGGCGAAGAACAACACGCGGTCGCCGGACTGGGCCAGAAAGTCGTCGATGCTGTTGCCGTCGACCCAGGCGGCGCCGTGCTGTTCGACCAGCCGTGCGATCAGCGCGGGAACTGCAGCGGGGGAAGGTGCCGGGGCCAGTTGCGGCGGCGCGGCCAGTGTGTCGGTTTCCATGCGGGCTGTCCTTGTTTGCAAAAGTGCTTGCTGAAACGGTGCCTTCGGTCAGCCGGGGTCGCCCGCCGCCGCTGCGATCATCGGCGGGCCGGTGCCGGTGAGCGCGGCGAGCCGGGCGCCGTTCATGCTGGAAGGCAGCTCGAAAGCCGGTGCGGCCGCGCCGCCTTCATCCTCCGGCGCATCGCCCATTGCGCCGACCAGCAGGTCCAGCGCGCTGTTCACTTCGGCCGCGCGCTGCGCGTCGATACGCTCGCGCGCGCTGCCCAGAAAGACGAGCAACCAGTCGCCGGGAGCCACGGGTGCCACCAGGGCCGTCTCGACGCAGCGCCGTTCGCCGCGGCCATGGACCCAGGCGCGCCCGTCCTCGAGGCGTTCGACCTGCATGGGGATGCCGATGCACATGGTCAACGACCCCGGCTATCCGCGCGGCGGCATGAAGCGCGCATCGCCGATGCGGCAGGCCACTGCGGCATCGGGACGGCCGCTCTCGTACGCGTCGAGAGCCAGCTGCGGCAGCGTGACGCGCGCATCCTTGCCGCAGGCGTCGAGGCGTGCGGCCGGCCGCGCACCCCAGGCGCGCAGGCGGTCCACGCCCAGCGCCAACGCATCCTCCAGCGCCACCCGCACGCTGGCGCGCAGGCTGCCGCCGTAGTCCTCGAGTTCCTCGGGCTGGCAACCGATCAGCAGCACCTCCTGCGGATAGTGCCCGGTGAACTGGGCCAGACAGAGCACCTCCTGAAAGCCTGTCTGGTGCAGGCTCATCTTTTTGGCACCCATGAAACGAGGCACGTCCTCGCCCTCGATCATCTTGAGCGTTCCGGGGGCGAGTCCGTAGTCGATTGCATCGAAGATGAGCAGCCGGTTCGCACGCTGAACGTGCTGGATGAGGTAAAGCCCCTGCGTGCCGCCGTCCACCAGCTCGACGTTCGGCGCGAAGGTCCATCGCTGCTGCAGCGCCTCGACGCAGCGCACGCCGAAGCCCTCGTCGGCCCATAGCAGGTTGCCGATGCCGAGCACGACGATCGGTTCGTCGCTGGCGGCCGCGCAGCCCACCTCTTCCCGGCGAGGTGCAGTGGGCACGCGACGCGCACCGTTCATTGCCTCAGTCCTTGAACGTGCGGTGCCCGGAGATCATCGTACTGACGATGCTCTGGCGACCCATGATGTCCTCGCGGATGGCCGCGTACACATGGAAGGTCACGAAGACGATCAAGCCCCACATGCCCAGGTGATGCCAGGTGTGCACGTCCTGCGACTGGCCGAGCAGCGGAATCACCCAGCCGAACAGCCGGTCCGCCCATGAGCCGGCCTGCAAGCCTTCGCCGTACAGCGCGAACCCGGTGACGATCATGAACAAGGACAGCAGGAAGTACATGAAGAACATCGCCATGCGCGCGAGCGGGTTGTGGCCGACGTAGCGGTTCGGGCGCTTGATGAGGAAGCCGTACCACTTCAGCATCGTCAGCACCTCCTTCCAGTAGGCGGCGCTGAACAGCGGCAGCGTGAACAGCTCGCGGGCATGGTGGTTGCCGACGAAGGCCCAGTAGATGCGTCCGGCCAGACCGATGGCGAAGATGTAGGCGGCCGCGAAGTGGGCGAAGCGGATGTAGCCCATCAGGTAGTTCGCGCTGGCCTCGCCGGGCTGCGTTGGCAGCGGCGAGCCGATGAAGTAACCGGTCACCGCGAGCACGGTGATCGCGAGCGCGTTGACCCAGTGCCACAGGCGCACCGGCGCCTCGTAGACATAGATCGACTTGATGCTGCGGCTGGTGACGACCGCACTCTCGTCGGTGCCCGTCGCGCTGGTGGCGTGGATGCTCGTTGCCATGGCTGGTCCTTTCTGGGTGCGGGTGCTGTCAGGTCGCCTGGCGCGAATCGCCGTCGCCCCGAGCGGGATCAGCGGCGCAACGCCGCGGCCTGCCGACCCGTCGACGTGCCACCGCGCCGACCGCGACCGCCGCCGTCAGTGCGGCCAGCCACGCGAACGCCGTCGGCCATCCGTGCAGCCCGAACAGCAGGTGCAGCAGCGATGCAGCCAGGCCGTCGTGGTCGTGTCCGGCATGGGCGAGGGCATGCCCCGCGGCAAGCGAAAGCGCCGCGGCGCTGGCGGCCTGGATAGCGATCTGGGTGGCCCGTGGCGATCGGTTCATCGAATGTCTCCAGTCAGTGTCGGTTCGTTGACACGCTGCGTGTTCTCGTGTCGCCTGGCCTCAGCGCACCTTGACCGTGGTCAGTTCGCGCCCGTCCTCGCTCATCACGTGGGTGGAGCAGGCCAGGCAGGGATCGAACGAGTGCAGCGTGCGCAGGATCTCGAGCGGCTGTTCCGGGTTGGCCATCGGCGTGTTCATCAGGCTGGCCTCGAAGGCGCCGATCTGGTTCTTCACGTCGCGTGGGCTGCCGTTCCAGGTGGTGGGCACCACGCACTGGTAGTTGTCGATTCGGCCTTCCTTGATGCGGATCCAGTGGCCCAGCATGCCGCGCGGAGCCGCCACCGTCCCAACGCCCTTGGCCTCCTTGGGCCAAGTCTTGGGATCCCACTTCTCGACGTTGGCCGTCGCGCGGTCGCCCGCCTTGATGTTGGACATCAACGCGTGCCAGTCGTCGAGCATCATCTCGCCGGCGTACTGGCTCTCGAGCGCGCGCGCCAGGGTGCGGCCGATCGTCGTCGGCAGCAACTGCTTGAGCGTGTACTTCGTCTCGGGCAGCCCCAGGGCCTTGGGGATGCCGCTGTTGATCATCGTCGCCGAGTAGTCCACCTGCTCCTTCACGCGCTGGCAGTACTTGTTGCCCTTGGTGGCGTGCACGTAGCCCAGGATGTAGCGCGACAGCGGCCCCACCTCCATCGCGTGGCCGCGCCAGCGCGGGCTCTTGATCCAGCTGTACTTCGCGCTCTCGTCGAGCTGCTCGATGCGCGTGCGCGTACCCTTGAACTTCGGCCCCTCGGGCTTGTAGTTCGGCTCGGTGACGCCGTCCCAGGGGTGCAGGCCCTTGCTCTCGTCGGCATACTTGTACCAGCTGTGGGCCACGAACTCCTGGACCTGCTCGGGGTCGCGCGGGTCGATGGGAAGGATCTCGTCCCAGTTGCCGTTGAGGATCACGCCGCCGGGCAGCTGATCCGTGCTCTTGTCGTAGTTGACCTTCGGATAGTCGCCGTAGTCGCTGACGTTCAGCGCCGACAACCCGCCGCCGTAGAGCCAACCGGCCTGCTTGTAGATCGTGCCAATCGCCAGCACGTCGGGCACGTAGACGTTCTTGTTGAACTCGATGATCTCGTCGATGCGCGCCTTGACGAAGTTTAGCCGCTCCATGTTCAGCGGCGCGCCGGCGGCACCGTCGCCCTCGATGTTGATCGCGCAGGGCACGCCGCCTACCAGGTAGTTCGGGTGCGGGTTCTTGCCGCCGAAGATGGTGTGGATCTTGACCCACTCCTTCTGCAGGTCCAGTGCCTCCAGGTAATGCGTCACCGCCATCAGGTTGGCCTCGGGCGGCAGCACGTAGGCCTTGTTGCCCCAGTAGCCGTTCATGAAGGGCCCGAGCTGGCCGGAGTCGACGAACTTCTTGAGCCGGTTCTGGATGTCGCGGAAGTAGCCGGGGCTGGACATGGGGTGCGACGGCGACACCAGGTGTTGCAGATCGCTGGTCTTCTTCGGGTCGGCCTTCAGCGCCGAGACCACGTCCACCCAGTCCAGCGCGTGCAGGTGGTAGAAGTGCACCGCGTGGTCGTGCACCTGCAGCGTCTTGGCCATCATCTCGCGGATCAGGTGCGCGTTCTTCGGGATCCTGATGCCCAGGGCATCTTCCACCGCGCGCACGCTGGCGTTGGCGTGGCAGCCGGTGCACACGCCGCAGATGCGCTCGACGAAGGCCCAGGCGTCGCGCGGGTCGCGGCCCTTGAGGATGACCTCCAGCCCACGCCACATCGTGCCGGTGGAGACCGCGTTGCGGATGACGTTGTCCTTGTCGAGATTGACCTCGCAGCGCATGTGTCCCTCGATGCGGGTCACCGGGTCCACGACGATGCGGCGTCCGCTGTCGTCTAGCTTGAAGCCTTGGGTTTCGTAGGCAGCCATGTCTTGTCTGTGCTCCGTGTTCTCTGAACGCCTCGACGCGCGTGATCAGGCGTCGGCCTTCGACGCTTCGTCCTTGGTGGTGACCCGCTTGATGGCCGAGACCGCCGCGTGCGCGGCCACCGCCGCACCGACGACGCCGGCCGCCGTGGCACCGACCTGGTCGGCATTGGCCTCGATGCCGAACTGGTGGATGTCCGTGAGACGGTCGTAGAACGAACCCTTGTCCCAGAAGCCGTCCTCCGAGCAGCCGATGCAGCCGTGGCCGGCCTTGATCGGGAAGCTCGTGCCCTCGTTCCATTGCACGGTCGAGCAGGCGTTGTAGGTCGTCGGCCCCTTGCAGCCGACCTTGTAGAGGCAGTAGCCCTTGCGCGCCGACTCGTCGTCGAAGGCCTCGACGAACTGTCCGGCGTCGAAGTGCGGGCGGCGATAGCACTTGTCGTGGATGCGCTGGCTGTAGAACATCTTGGGCCGGCCCTGGCGGTCGAGTTCGGGCATGCGGTCGAAGGTGGTCATGTAGGTGATGACGCCCGTCATCACCTCGGCGATCGGCGGGCAGCCCGGCACCTTGATGATGGGCTTGTCGGTGATGACCTTGTGCACCGGCGTGGCCTGGGTCGGGTTGGGCTTGGCGGCCTGCACGCAGCCCCAGGAGGCGCACGAACCCCAGGAGATGATGGCCTTGGCATCCTTGGCCACTTTCCTCAGCTTCTCGACAAAGGGCTTGCCAGACTGGATGGCGTACATGCCGTCTTCGTTGAGCGGCGGGTTGCCTTCCACCGCGAGGATGTAGTTGCCCTTGTACTTGGTCATGATCTCTTCGAGGATCGCCTCGGCCTGGTGGCCTGCCGCGGCCATCAGCGTGTCGTCGTAGTCGAGCGAGATCATCGACAGCACCACGTCCTTGGCCAGCGGGTGCGCCGAGCGGATGAAGGCCTCGGAGCAGCAGGTGCACTCCAGGCCGTGCAGCCACAGCACCGGCGTGCGCGGCTTGTTTTCCATCGCGTGCACGATCTGCGGCACGAACGCAGGCCCGAGGCCGAGCGAGGTCGCGGTCAGCGAGCAGTACTTGACGAAACTGCGGCGCGAGATGCCCTGTCGGCGCATCACCTCGTAGAACGACTCCATGCAATGGTCTCCTGGTGCTCGTGGCCCGCGATGAACGGGGGTGGGAAGGGTCGGTGTGGCCTTCCTTCAGTCACGCTTCATGCCAAGTACCGAGGTCTCTCGGGAAAGTACCGATCGGTGGCTCGTAAGCCATTGTTTTCATTGGGACATGCGTTTCGCGCATCAGAACCCTTGGCACCAACCCTACACGACGGGTGGCAATCTGCTTGGCGCCTTTCATGCAATCCGTGAGGCCACCGCGCCCCGCTCAAGCCCAGTTCGCCTGTATCCCGTGAGAACCCGATGTGTATGGCGCCATCCCCCCCGTGATGTGTCAGGTGAGGCGTTGGCGGCGGTCGGCTGCCGACTGGGCCGAGCGAAGCGGTAGGCGCGCGGGGGGGCGTCGAACTGGCCGAGCGCCGAACACTCGGGATCTAAAGCGTGGCGACGGCGATGCCGACAAGCGGGCCGCTGAAGAAGTTGGTCCCGGCCAGGATGAGAAAACCTACCAGGGCAGCTCTTGCCTACTTGGCGCCATTCCGCCCGTCAGGTGAGGCATCGGCGGCGGTCGACTGCCGAGCGGTGCGAGCGAGGCGGTAGGCGCCGCGGGCTGCGTCGAACTCGAGGTGCAGGCTCTCGGGCTCACGCGCGTCGTCGAGCCCCTGTGCACGGAAGAACTCCTGCGCTTCGACCACGCGGTCGCCGCGCGCCGTGCGCTGCTTCAGCTGCAGGCCTCCAGCACCTGCCTTCAGCGGAACGAGCCACCAGTCGCTGTCACGCACGAGCAGGGCCACGCTCGGGTATTCCGCCAGCGCCCGCTCGTAGGTCGGCAACGGTACGTAGAGCCGGCCGCCGCGCAGTTCGACTTGCAGGAGCTCACTCATCGGCATGGAGCAGCGGAGTCAGCAGATCGACCACCCGGGCGGCGGCTTGGCGTACGGCCGGGCTCAGCCCGATGCCGAAGCCGAGTTCCTGCGCCTCGACCAGGATGACCTCGGCATGGTCGGCGAACGAATCGCCGAACATCCTGCGGCCGGCGTACAAGGCATGGTCCCAGCGCAACCCATGCAGCGTGAAGCCATGTTCCGCGGGCGTCGTCGCCTCCCGCGCGGGCAGGCGGAATACGGCACCCGCCTCGCTGCCGCTCTGGCAAGCGTCGATGACCACCACATGCCGGGCGCCACGCACGCGAAACATGACGTCCAGGCCGCCGGTGCCGGCGTCGATCAACTCGACCCCCGCGCCGCAGCCGCGCCGCCGCAGTTCGTTGACAACTTCGATGCCGACACCATCGTCCTGGCGTACCGGATTGCCGCAGCCGATCACCGCCAACCGAAGGCGACGATCGGCTGAGGCGTCAAACGCGCCAGAGCACGCAACTCCACTCGGGTTCGACACCAAGCTTCAACTCCGGCAGGTTGCAGTACCGACGGTGCGGCTCGTAATACATGCAGGTGCGGCAGGACTGTTCGATCCCAGGATCCTCGCTGCCCACGAAGGGCGTGAGTGTCAGGCCGGCCGCACGCAGTCTGTCGTCGAGGCGATCCGGCGCGATCGCTTGCAGTGCCGCCACCGTCTTGCGCACATCGGCGTCCTCGTACGCGCGCTCCTGCCAGCGTGTCTGAAGGCCCTGCGTGAGCGCCATGCGAGCAGCCTCGCGCAGAGACGCCAGGTCCGCATCGGTCATGTCTCCACCTCCGCGAGCGGGTCAGATCCGCCAGAGGCGACACCACCAGTCCGGCTCCGCTGGCAGGTCGAGTTCCGGCAGGTCGCACCATTTCCGGTGCACGAGGTAGTACATGCACTCCTGGCAGCGCATGCGATCTTCGCCGTACGGGTGGTCGATCCAACCCGTCAGCACCATCTTCCCGACCACGTCGTCGTCCGCCAGGTCCCGGCACTGGTCCAGCAGCGCCGCGAACTCCGTGCTGGTGTACGGCATCGGCTCCGTTTGCGTCTGCAGGCCATCTGCCATCAGCTTGGCCATGCGGGCGCGAAGGCTGCCGTCGAGGTCTGTTGGCATGTTCTTCCTGGAGAGGTGGGCGCGGGCGGTGGTGGAAACGCACGCACACTGTACCGGCGGCGCGCCAGACTTCAGTGTCTTCCCGCGCCGTCGATCACACAAGGCACCTTCAGGCGGTTCGGAAACGGGCCAACTCCTTTCCGGTCTTGGCGTCGTGGGCATGCACGGTGCAGACCAAGCACGAATCGAACGACCGCGCCACGTGGCCGACCTCGACGGGATCCGCCGGGTCCGCGATCGGCGTGCCCACCAGTGCCTGCTCGATCGGGCCCAACTGTCCCTTGCCGTCGCGCGGGCCGACGTTCCAGGTGGTCGGCGCGATGATCTGGTAGTTCTTAATCTTGCCACCCTGCACCTCGATCCAGTGACACAGGGCACCGCGGATCGCCTCGGTGGCGCCCCAGCCGCGACCGTCGCGCTCGCGCGGCTTGATGTACCAGGGATCGTTGAGCTTGAACTCGCGCAGGCAGCGCTCGGCCTGCCGGTACAACTTGATGGTCTCGTGCATGCGGCCGATCTGGCGCAGGTGCACGCTGGCGCCGCCCATCTTCTTGAACATGTCGAGGATGAACGGGTCATGGTGTTGCCACGCCTCGCCGTGCTTGCCGCCGGCGATGAGCTGTCGGGCGAGCGGGCCAGCCTCGAGGCGGCCTGCGTCGATATGCGATACGGCCGTCGCCCATGAGTACTTGCCGTTCGGATCGATCGCGTTCTTCTGCACCGGCTTGGTCGTGCGGTCGAAGGGATGCACGTCGGCCGTGCCTTCGTCGTACCAGGCGTGGCTGAGGTTCTCGCGCAGGAACTTCTGGTCCATCACCTGATGCGTGTCGGTGATCGAGTCGTACACGCCGCTCTTCATGATGACGGCGGCATTGCGGCCGTCGATCGTCGGCTTCTGGTACTTGTCCTCGTGCGGCAGGTAGCCCCAGCTCACGTACTTGCCGGCGCCGCCGCCGTAGGTGTCCAGACCGATGTCCTGGCCCATGCGCCAGTAGAAGCCCAGATCGGAGTTCGCATGCGCCGGCGACTCCGCCAGCCAGGCCATGAAGTCGTCGTAGGACTTGATCTGCTCGTAACGCTCGAGCGAGCAGCCGAGCCACAGGCTTTCGAGCCAGTTCTTCTTGAAGTACTCGAGCAGCGACCAGGCCCGTGTGATGTCGGTCAGCGTCGGCGCGCACATCACGCCGCCCGGCACCATGTAGCTGGAGTGCGGCCATTGGCCGCCCAGCAGAGCGTAGATCTCGACCGGCTTGCCGGAGATCGTGACGCCCTGCTCATACGAGGTCCCGGTGAACGGCGAGAAGCGCTTGACCGCCTCGTCGTAGAACTGGCTCTTGCGATAGTTCTTGTTCGTGAGGTCGATCGCGTACAGGCCGTAGAAGTAGCGCGGTTGGCTCTGCAGGCTTTCGACGATCTGGCCCAGGTTGCGCGCCAGGATCGCGTTGCGCGGCACTTCGGTCTGCCAGGCGGTATCCAGCGCCCAGGCGGCGCAGGTCAGGTGCGAGGCGCCGCAGATGCCGCAGGCACGCGGCGTCACGACGAGGCCGGCCTGCGGATCCTTGTCCTTGAGGATCAGCTCGAAGCCGCGGAACAGCTCCGCCTGCGTCCATGCGCTGGTGACGACGCCGTCCTTGATCTCGACGCGCACGTCGAGATCGCCTTCGACGCGGCCGACCGGCGAGATGTCCAGGGTTTGAACTTGAGACATGGTCAATGCTTCCGTTGAATTGGTTCAGACGACGAAGATGTCTTCCTCGGCCCACTTGGGCGCGGCGTTCTTGGCCGCGGCGGTCAGTGCGAGGTAGCCTTTCTTGTCAACGCCGGTCGGCATGTCCTTGGGCACACCCATCACGGTCTGCGTCTTGAAGACGGTCCCCGGCGCGAGGTCGAAGAAGGGGAACTCGGGCTCCGTGCAGCCCATGCAGGGCATGCCGGCGCGCGTCTTGCTCGACTGCCGGTTCCACAGGATGCGGTTGCAGGGCGAATGCGTCATCGGCCCGCGGCAGCCGAGGTCGTAGAACAGGCAGCCCTTGCGCTGGCCGAACTCGGTGGCACTGACCTTGTAGGCGAAGTGCATGTTGCGGGTACAGCCGGTCTGCGTGAACGACTGGAAGAACGTCTTCGGGCGCTGGAATTCGTCGAGGGTGAGGTCGCCGCCGCGGCCCGTGGCGACCGCGACCACGATCTGGGTGATCCAGTCGGGGTGGGCAGGGCAGCCCGGAATGTTGATGACCGGCAGGCCCGCTTTGGACTTGTAGCCCGCCCCGAGCGCGCCGCCGTTGGCGCGCTTGAGGAACTGCAGCCCCACCGAATCGGACGGGTTCGGCGCTGTCGCCGGGATGCCGCCCCAGGTGGCGCAGTCGCCGACGGCCACCGTGTAGCCCGCCACCGCCGACAGCTCCTTGACCCAGTCCTTCATCGGGCGGCCACAGAAGCGGTTCCATTCGCCCGTGCCGTTCGGTGCATTGACCACGGTACCTTCGAAGACGAAGATGTCCAGCGGCTTGCGCCCGGACACCAGGTCGTTCAACAAGGCCTTGAGGTTGTCGCCGAGTTCGACACCGAGCGACGGGTGCCACAGGACATTGATGCCGAAATCGGTGACCAAGTCGCAGGCGCTGGGCTCCTCGGCGTTCAGGAACGACATCGTATTGCCGGAGCATGCGCCGCCTTGCAGCCAGAGTAGGTTCGCCATGAAGTCTCCTGGTGTGCCAATCTGATTGGCAAGTTGATGTTGCCCGCGAAGCAACGCACTTGGCGTGCCACAAAAGTTCGAGATGCGGCGCTTCGCGGGTAAACCACAATGCCCCAGGGCGTCTTTCCTTTGCGAATTGAGGCGATCGCGAGGCTCACTGCCTTTCGACCACGGGTTAACCCGGCGCGTCAGCGAACCGATCACCGAGGTGGCCCTTCGATCAACTGCAAACCAACTTGCCAGTTGAGTCGAATGCAAAGAAGGTTCTCAGTCAGGCTTTGGACACCACACCCACCCGCTTGCGGCTGCGGTCGACTGGCGCAGCAGCGCCCGTCGCAGCTACGAGTTCGTCGCCGAGCCCCCTGACATCCGCAATGGCCCTACGTTCGTCGCCTTCGCGACCCTCGCGCCGCCGTCGCGTAGCCCGGAGCAATCAACTACATGGGCGGCACATGCCGGCGGCACCGGCTTCGATAGGCGCACGATGCGCACACCCTGCCCGTAGCCGGGTAGCTGGGGGGCGCTGCGCCCGCCAGAAGTGCGTCGCGCCGAGAAGCGAGTCCCCAAACGGCCTGCGGCGACATCAGGGTGACCCGATGGGCAACTCGCTGTCCGTCGGATTCCACGACAACCCATCCGATGCGAGCGACCGGCTCCCCTGTCTCGCCCTCCAGCGCGACGCGCTGCGCCGACAGTTCGATGACGTCCGAAAGTTGAGCGCGATCGGTTCGCCGTGTCTTCAGTTCGACCAAGGAGATCACCCCGTCGCGTCCGCGGTAGGCGCGATCCACACGGGCTGCCACCTGCCGGTCGCCACCCGACCTGAACGTTCTCTCCGAGTAGACGAGCGTGTGATCCCTCAACGCCCGGGGCATCCATGCATTCGCCTCGAGCGCGCGCCTGCGAGAGACGCGGGCTGCAACCCAGGCTGCGGTCACGCAAGCCGCGCACCCGGTGACCAGCAGCCAAAGTTCAGTCGCCCACATGGCTCGTGCCCTGATCGGCAAGAAGGCGCTTGGCGCACCAAACCACCGGCCCGATCGCAACCCTCACCACGGAACGGGTCACCGGCCACCTTTCCATCACGCGGCACACGGTCGGTGCCAGTCGGTAGTACGCGAGGATCAGGGACCGTCCGGCACGCGTGGGTCGCAGCAAACGGTCGCGGAAGCGCCGCAGGACTTGTGTCTCCGGACCTTCACCGAAGACATGCGTGGCAATGAAGCAGCGTCCTCTCCGCACTGCGTCAGGTGCGCCTTCAGACGCGAACTCTCGATGGGCCCGCAGCCCGCGCTGCAGGGCTGACTTCTGCGCCGATGTCGGCCGCTTTCCCTCGTGGTGTTCGAACACGACCAGCCGCTCGCAGACTCCCATCTGCGACAACGCCGAGGCGCTGATCGCGCGCTTCGTCTTGCGCCGGTGCCGCATCACTCCTCCGCTCCACCGTTGCTGACCTCGAACGCCTGGCTGGTCTGGCGCGCCACAGCCGGGTCCACGCCCGAACGCGGTGCCGTCAACGAAGCCGCCGCCGGCGCCGGCGCCGCAACGGTCATGCCGAGAAGCCATTGCTGCGCGAGCAGGCCTTCATGGGCGAGGAACCGCAGCCTGTTGACCCGCTTGGGGCCTTTGTTGAATCGCATCAAGTCGTCAAATAGACGTGGGTTGTCGTCGCGCGACAGTTCGAAGAGAAGCCTGACGCTGTGATCCAGTTTCGTCTCGACGGCACTCATGCCCTGCCCCCTTCCGCCACCACAACGCCTGGGCCCTGCGTGGCCGTGGCCAGATGGTTGGCGCCGGCGATCTGATACCCGCGCACGTTGGCGAACATCGGCTCCTTGACCTCCAGCACCTCGTGCGATGCGAACGCCTGCTTGACCGCCTTGCGGAACAGGAACGCACCGCCGCCGACGAGGATCACGTTGCGCACGTCGTAGGCGGGGCCGATACGGCGCATCATGGCCGCGACGGCCTGGCGGGCGATGCTCTCGACCATCGGCTTCATACGTGAGAGCTGATAGGTCTTCTGGTACACGGTCAACGCCTTGCCGGTCCTCAGCGCGTGGTCGATGCTTTCCAGGCCGGTGTAGGTAGAGCCGATCTCCACGCTCACGTCGTCCGCGATGAGGTTCAGGATGTCGGCCACGCCGCGGTCGACGGAGTGGCTGCGCTTGTGCGACAGCCTCATGCCGCGCGCAACCAACCAGTCGAAGGTGCGAGAGCCGGGGTCGATAACCAGGCTTTGTTCGTCCTGCATCGCGAGCACGCGGTCGTGCTGGTCCGCATAGTCGATCAGCGCGCCATGCGGCTGGGCCATCGCCAGTGCCTTGCGCACGTGGACCGTCTTGCCACCGCCCACGTCGTGCCGACCGGTCATCAGCTTTTCGAGCGCGGCCTTGTCGGCGGCGAAGGTCGCCACGGGCAGGCCGACCACGAGCAGGTCGATGTGTTCGACCTTCATCGAGCGCATGGCGCCGCGGGCTAGTGCCAGGTACTCCGGCGTGTCGATGTAGCGGTGGTGGATCTGCGTGGCGCGGAATCCGTCGCCCGCGAGGACCACGTCGGGGCCGACCTCGTAGAAGACGCCCTTGATCGGGATCGCGAAGGTCCGACGGCGCTCCGCGCCCAGCGATGCCGACGGGTCACGCGTGCTGAGGCAGGCCAGTGAAGGGAAGCTGGCGCAGCGGATGTCCGAGGCGCTCCCGCCGACCGTGAACTTGGTGTAGCCGAATCCGACGTCGATGGCTCTGACGACTGCTGTCATGGAGTTCCCCCAACAGGTTCAGTGAAGACCGCCCAGCATCGGACGGCCGATGGCTCGCTCCCAGGCGGAAGACCGTCCAACCCGGCGCGCTATCGCGATCAGGTCGCGCGCCACGACGACCTCGGTGGAACGCGGCTCTCGTCGCACTCCCACCTCGCCGCCGCCGCACCGGTGCTTCCGCAAGCCGCTCCACGGTCGCACCCGACTCGGTCCCGTCAAGTGCCGCAGTCGCGCCAATGGCCCGCCAGACACTCCTGTCCTGGTCCTTCGGAGGCAGAGGTAGGAAGAGGGCTTGTCAACCCCTCTCGCTCTGCGACCCGACCTCGATCACGGCGCGCTTATCGGCACATTTCGAGCTTGAGGTTGGCGTCGCGCTGACACATGATTGCGGTGCGTCAAGCCGGTAGCTTCCACACCGGGCGCAGTGCACAGTCGCCGCGTCGAAGGAAGCCCCATCAGTCCGGTGACCTCGGTCGCCGAGGGCCAAGAGCCCCGGATCCACGCGGACTCGATCCGCCAAGTTCACCCACCAGCCGCCATGGCCCCCGAGGCCGTGGATTGCGGCGTGCCTTCGGGCACCCGCCTCCTTTCCCCTGACGTTCCAGCATCACGCGCCGCGGCCGCCTCGAGCGACCGCGACCCACGTCACACCGGCTCGACCGGTACCCGTGGGACCTGCGTGAACGGACCGCCCACCGCGTTGGCTGCGGTGGTGCCTTTCGGTCCGGTTGAAACGTCCGCGTGCGGCCCCTCGATGGGCCGACGTACGGGTGACGCCCGCACACCATGCCGCGCCCGCCCTCGGCCCTGCCGAGCTGGCGTCGCGGTCCGCCCCGAGCGGACAGCCACGCGTGTACGCACCGTGTGCAAGGCGATCACTTTTACGAAGGCCTGGACGGTGCTGCCGTCCGAACCTTGGCAACCGCGCGTGGGGACGCGCAATGACTCGATGCCTGGCCCGGCACCGGTCGGTCTCTCAACGGGCCACCCCTTTCGATTCACCGGCACACGGAGGTCGCCATGTCCCAAGTCGATCCGCTCACCGTCGATCTCGACACCCTGCCGCTGCAGCCGCAGCGGTGCATGCACGTGCTGGCGCTGATCCTGCGGCGGTACAACTGGCAGCACGCGGTCAAGGCCAAGAACATCGGGCATCGCACCGCGCAGGCGCGTGGCCGGCTTTGCGTGTGGGTGTTCCGGTTCCTGCACCACAACCCCGTCAAGGCCTTCAAGCTCGATCCGCGTTCGTTCAGCGGTCGCCATGCCGACTTCGTGCTGGCGCACTGGTGCGCCGAAGCCAAGGCCGGCCGCCTGGCGCCGGGCACGATCCCGACCTACTACTCGCATCTGAAGACCTTCACTCGCTGGATCGGCAAGCCCAAGCTGCTCAAGCCCATCCGGGCCTACTTCGACGACCCCGCGCTGTACCGGCGCAGCGGCATCACGACGAACGACAAGTCGTGGCGCGCCCTGGGCATCGATGTCGCGTCGGTGATCCGCGATGTCGAGGACTACGACGTGCACGCGGCGGCCAGCCTCTGGCTGATGCTCGCCTTCGGGCTGCGGTTCAAGGAGAGCCTGATGCTGCGTCCGCACGTCGACGTGGCGACGGCGCGCCAGGCCAAGGGCGATTCAGGATCGGATGGGGAGGACGGGAGCGGAACGGTCCAGTACCTCGACACCCACCGCGGCACGAAAGGCGGGCGGCAGCGCTACGTGCCGATCGACGATGCCTTGTGCCGGCATGCCGTCATCTACGCGTGCCACGTCGCCAAAGGCACGCAGGGCAGCGTCGGCGACCCGAACCTGACGCTGGTCCAGGCGCTGCGCCGGTTGCGCTACGTGATGGAGCGCTTCGGCATCACGAAGCGCGATCTGCGCGTGGTTCCGCATGGCTTGCGACACCAGTTCGCGGCCAGCCGCTACACCGAGCTGACCGGCTCGCTGCCCCCGGTTGCCGGCGGCCCGGGCGTCGCGGCAGACGCCGACAGCGCCGCGCGGCAACACGTGTCCGCCCTGCTCGGCCATGGTCGGCCGCAGATCACGAACGCGTATTTAGGTCAGTCCGCGGTTATGCGCACAAAGCCGCCAGCCGGCTCGACGCCCGAACTGCCCTCGCCCGCGACCGCCGAACCCGACGCCCCGCCAGTGGTCACCCCCTCCACTTCCACGCTCTGAGGACACCATGAAGCCCTACAAGCTGCCCTTCAGCCTACCGCCGGCGCTGCCGATGCCGTTCGACGCGGATGCGACCATCGCCCCCGGTCTGTTCGCCAAGCCCGCGCTGCCCGTCGTGCGATGCGAGCCCTTGGCCCGCGTCTGGTCCAAGGCGCTGCGCAATGGGGTCGCGGCGGCGGTCACGCACGACCATGCCCTGTTCGAGCGGCTCCCTGGCCGCCATGATCCGGAATCGCTGAACGGCATCTACACCGACTCACCGCTGGTGAGTCCCTGGACGCCCGCCAACCTGGCGCACCAGTTGCCGCCGATGGAGCGGGCCGGGATTCGCGCCTTGAGTCCCTCGCTGTGGCTGCTCGAATGGGACACGGGCGGCAGCCTGGTCTGGGAGCTGATCGTGCCCGCCCTGCTTGCCGACCCACCACGCGCGGCGTTCTGGGCCGGGGCGATGGTCACCGCCTTCGGCCATGTCGAAGAGGATCGCGCGGCCTTCGCCCAGTTCGCCATTGCGGCGATACGCCGGCCGACCGTGGGGCTCGAGCTGGACATCCGCCAGACACCGTTCGGCATCTGGTGCCCGTGGCTTCCGCGGGCGACGCCAGCGGCTCGCCACGCCGCCAAGCGATGGATGCTCGATCATCTGCTGGGCCTGCTGCGGCACATGAGCGAAGAGATCGCGCCGTTCGACATCCCTGGCGACCACGACCTGTTCGCCGTGCCGCTGATGCTGGAACCCGTCACGGCCCTGCCACAGCCGGGAGGCGTGCTTCACTAGGGCCCGCCGTCCCAGCCCTCGATCAACGGGCGCCCTCGTCGAGGGTTTCCTCGTCGTGCGGCTCACCCCCGGGCTCAGCTTCCGTGTCCCCGCCGTCAAGCCGCGCGCGACCCGTCTCGGATCGTTGCGGCGGGGTCCGCAGGCACCGCGGCAGCCAGCCCGCCGCGGACAGGGCCTGCTCGGCACCCGCCGCAGCGCCATGCTTCTTCAGCCCGGCCAGCGGCGCGGCGGCGTTGGCACCCGCGGCCTCGGTCACCGCGGCGAGCGTCGTCGCCTTCGACACATGGTTGAAGTACGACGCGGCACTGGCCTTCCACCAGCGCTGCATGTCGAGCGCCAGCGCCTGGGCCAGCGCGTCAGTGCTCTGGCGTTCGCGCTCGGCGCCTTCGACCCCGGTGACGCTCGCGGCGACGAGGAAAGTCAGCAGCCCGATCACGGTCGGGCGTTCCTGCGCCAGCAGCCAGGGCAGCAACGCCGCGCCGTCGGCGGGCAGTCGCGCGGTCCACTCGATGCGGGTCTGCTCCATCAGCTTCCAGGCCTCGGCCTCGGCCATGTCCGCGGACTCGCGCCGCAGGCCCTCGTGCGTCTCGCTCGCGCTGACGGTGAGCGCATCGTCGCCGCCGCGGTAGCGGTGGAAGCCGTCCTTGAGCAGCTTCGCGGCCAGATGAGCTGTCAGCGCGGCCAGGGCCACGTCGGGCCGCAACAGCAGTTCGGCCTGGATCGCCGCGACGCGGTGCGCGGTCAGGCTGCGCATCAGCTTCTCGGAATGCACCGCGCGGGCGCCGCCCTTGGGCAGGCTCACGAGGGCCGTGCCGGTGGTCGGCTCGCCGCTCGTGGCCTGCCGCGCGGCCTGCACGACCGCATCACGATCCTCCGGCCGGACCAGCCCGCGCTTGACCTCGACCGTTCCCCGCGCTCCCACGAACACCACGCAGCCGGCCTGCGCCATCAGGTCCGCCGGAAACACCGCCAGCGCTTCGTCGATGGCGCTCAGTTCGGCCTGCAGCCGTTCGTCGTCGGCCTCCAGCGCGGCGTACTCGTTCTCGTCGCCATCGTCGTCCGACATCGCCTCCATGCGCGCGTGCAGCGTCTCCAGTTCGGCTTCGAGTTGCGCGTGGCGCGCCGCCTCGTCGTCGTTCGGTACGCGGCGTGCGCGGCGCACCTCGCCGTGGCGCACGTAGTCCTCGTAGACATACCGGGCACGCACGTCGACCCACTTCCAGCCTTCGGCGGCGACCTCGCGGGCCGGCTGTTGCAGCTTGTCCAGCGCCAGCCGCTCCAGCAGTGCGGCGTCCTGCAGGTAGGCCTTGCCGTCGTCGCTGAACAGGTCGCGCCGCAGCGGGCCGCCCGCAGCCTCGTAGGCCGCCACCGTCACGAAGTTCGCCACGCCGTCGCGATCCGACTCGACCTCGCCCCGGGTCAGCAGCCGGCGCAGTTGATCCGCGCTGCGGTTCCATTCGGGCAGCTGCTGCCACAGCTGCTGCTGCCGCGCCGGGTCGTCGATTGACGCGAGCACCATCAGGCAGTCCAGCCCGATCCCGCCTTCACGGAACAGCGTCAGCAGCGCAGGCGACACCGCCGCCAGCTTGAGCCGGCGCTTCACGACCTGCGGTGTGACGCCGAAGGCCGCCGCCACGTCCTCGACCGACCGGCCACCGTCGATGAGCCGGGCGAAGGCGGCAAACTCGTCGGCCGGATTCAAGGCCTCGCGCTCGACGTTCTCGATCAGGCTGGCCATCAACGCCTGCTCGGCGGGCACCACCAGCACCGGCACCGGCTGGTTCTCGGCCCAGCGGCCTTGCTCCACCAGCAAAGCCATCGCGCGCAGGCGCCGCCCGCCGGCGCAGACCTCGTGCACGCCGCGCGCGCCGCGCACGACGATCAGGTTGTGCAGCAGGCCCGCGGCCTCGATGGACGCGGCCAGTTCGGTGAGCGGCAGCGGCGCCGCCGGGTTCTCGGGCCGCGCCTGGTAGGTCGGCGACAGCACGAGCTTGTTGAAGGGAACGAAGCTGCGAGGTGAAGCCGCGATCACGGCTTCCAGCTCCTGTTTGGAGAGTTTCATCGGGGGGCTCCTGAATGAGGACGGGCGCAACATCGGCCCGTGGATTCAGGTTCCCATGAGGGAGGGCGCCATCAAGTGCGGGGCGGCTGCATGGGCGGTAGACACGCTTGGTGCGCTTGCTGGATCGGGCCGATGCGTCCAGCCAGCGCCGGGTCCTGCAGCGCCACCACCAACAGGTTGGCCGTCATCAAGGCCATGCCGTTGGCGTTCTGCAGCACACCGACGAGTTGCTGGGGCGTGCAGCCGGCCAGGCTCTGCACCACGGGCCGGATGCCGCCATGCACGTACGAGTTCATCGGCTGCCATGTCGCCGCCTTGAAGGCGCCGAGCGTCTGCGCGAGGAACGGCGGCGCGGTCTTCGCCAGCGTCTGCAACATCGCGTCGACATTCGGCCCCAGCACGGGCTCGGCGAGTTGGCCGGGGGCCATCGGCGCGGCGAAGCGTTCCAGCCACTCGTCGCTGGCGCCGTGATGGAACCAGATCGCCCGCACCGTCGCCTCGAAGTGCAGGCGCACCAGGGCCAGGGCCGCGGTGTGCATGCCGGCGCGAATCAGCAGGCGCTGCGCCACCCAGAACTCCAGCGCGACGTCGCACAACGCAAGGGTCAGCAGCACTCGCCGCGACGGCGGGCGGCGCGGATGCGCCAGCAGCGGGGCCAGGTCACCCTCGAAGCGCTCGGACTGCTCGAGCAGGTCCGCCAAGATTTCGTCAGCGTCGGCGGGTGTTGGCTGGTCCTGGGGCATGCCTCATTGTCGGGCGCGAGCCGCCACCGCGCGGCCCCTGCCAAATCGGGCCTTGGCGGTGGCAACCGGTCGAGACGCGATCGGACCCGCACGCCTTCGCGCACAGTGCCAGGGCTACCCGCAGGCGTCAGCCTGCCCAGCCCCGACTTGCGTCGGCGCCGCGGTCGATACCCGCCTTGCACGCCCCTTCGTGCTCCGCCAGGAGCCCGACGCCCGCGGCACACCGACACCGCATCTGACTGATTGATCGCCGCCTCGCGCGGCACGAGAGCCACCCACCCATGCGCCCGCGCATCCGGTGGGCCATCCATCCACCCTGACGGGGAGCCATCTCCCCGCCGGGGCAGGTGCGTCTCCGTCGCCCCACGGAGACCCCCATGACTCGCATCCCCGAGCCCTGTTCCTGGCTGCCCGGCTTCGAGCCGGAGCCCGCCGCGGCCTTCGTGCCGCCCATGCCTCCCGTTCCTCCCGATCCGCCGCTCGACGACGAGCCGGGTGAAGAGGAACACGAGCCTCGCCCACCACAACCCTCGTGGCGGCCGAGCGAGCCGCCGACGCCCAGCGCCGCGCAGCACCCCTGGCCCCAACTGCCCGCCGGTGGACTCGACATTCCGCGCGGCGCCGTCGCCAAGTTCGAGGCCAACCTGGCCGCGATCCAGACCCTGCGAGCGCTCGAAGTGTCGGGCGGCGAGCCCGACGATGCCCAGCGCGGCATGCTGCTGCGCTACACCGGCTGGGGTGGCCTGCCTGCGAGCTTCAACCTCGAGGCGCCGGAACCGGCCTGGGCACGTCGCGCCGCGCAACTGCGCGACGCGCTCGACACCGATGACCACGGCTCTGCGCTGGCGTCGGTCAACAACAGCCACTACACCCCGGTCGCAGTGATTGCGGCGATGTGGCAGGCGGTTCGAGGCTTTGGGTTCACTGGAGGCCGCGTGCTCGAACCGAGTGCCGGCATCGGCCACTTCCTCGGCGCGATGCCGGCGGCGCTGGCCGAGCAATGCACGGTCACGGCCATCGAGATCGACCGGCTTTCGGGCCGGATGCTGCGGGCGCTCTACGGCGCAAGCGGCGTGGACGTGCGCATCGCCGCGTTCGAGAAGACGCCGCTGGCCGACGCCTGGTACGACCTGGCGATCGGCAATGTGCCCTTCGGCGCCTACAAGGTGGCCGATTCGAGCAACCGGCCGTACGGCCGCTTCAGCATCCACAACTACTTCCTCGGTCGCGCGCTCGATCTGCTGCGGCCCGGCGGGCTGGCCTGTTTCATCACCAGCAGCCACACGATGGACAGCTGGGAGGACACCGTGCGGCGCTACCTCGCGTCGCAGGCGGTGCTGCTGGGCGCGATCCGCCTGCCGCGCGGCGCCTTCGCCGAGATTGCGTCGACCGACGTGCAGGCCGACATCCTGTTCCTGCGCAAGCGGGTGCCGGGCGAGGCCGACGAGCAGCCCTGGCTGGGCCTGAGCGTGGTGCCCGAGTCGCTGCGCGATCCACGCTGCGGCGAACGCTACCTGCAGGTCAACCAGTGGTATGCCGCGCAGCCCCAGTTCTGCATCGGCCGCATCCGCCAGGAAGGCAACGGCCACGAGCCGGTGCCGACCGCGGTGTGCGAAGGCGACCTGGCCGCGGAGTTGCCGCGGCGAGTCGATCTGCTGCCGCGCGGCGTTTACAGCGCCGCCGCGCCAGACGCAATGCCGGCCGAGCGCCGCGTATCAGCCGCGGCCGGCGGAGCAAGGCCCGGGAGCCATCACCTCCACCACGGCCGCGTGCATCGTGTGGAAGACGGCGAGTTGGTGGACATCCACGAGCGCCTGAACGCCACGCAGCGCGCCCGCATCGCGGGCCTGTGTTCGATCCGCGACCATGCGCGAGTCCTGCTTGATCTGCAACTCGCGGACGCCGACGACAGCCGGCAGCGCCACGAGCGCGCCATGCTGAACGGCAGCTACGACCGCTACGTCGCGCGCTTCGGGTGTCTGTCGAACCGGGCCAACGCGCTCGCGTTCCGGCGCGACCCCGACTACCCGCTGCTGTTGTCGCTCGAGCACTACGACGAGGAGACCGAGACCGCTGTCAAGGCCGCGCTCTTCAGCCGGAGGACGCTGGCGCGGATCGTCGAGCCAGAAACCGCGGCCGAGCCCGAGGAAGCGCTCGCCGCCTCAGTGCAATGGCGCGGCCGGGTCGATCCGGACTGGATGGGCCAGTTGCTGTCGGCGCCGCCGCAAGCGGTGCTGGAGGCGCTGGCCGAACGCGGACTGGTGTTCCTGGACCCCGCGGACGGGCAATGGAAGACCGCCGACGACTACCTGTCCGGCGAGGTCAAGGCCAAGCTGCGGCAGGCACTGGCGGCGGGACCGGACGGCGCACGCAACGTGGCCGCGCTGGAGCGGGTGCAGCCCGAGGACTTGCCGCCGGCATCGATCGAGCCGCGCCTGGGCGCGGTGTGGATTCCCGCCGGCGACGTGGAGGACTTCATCCGGCAGGTGCTGGAGCAGAAGGACTGCGACGTGGGCTACTCGGCGCAGGCCGGAGCCTGGTCCGTGCGCTACCCCGAGTGGAGTGCGCGCCAGAACGTCAAGGTGACGCAGGAGTTCGGCACCTCGCGGCTGAACGCGATCGAACTCGTTCAGTGCGCGCTGAACGTGCAGGTGCCGACGGTCCGCGACCCGGACCCGGAGAGCGACCGCATGATCGTCAACCCCGACGAGACGCTGGCCGCGCGAGAGAAGCTGGCGCTGATCAAGGAGCGCTTCGCGGCCTGGGCCTTCGACGAAGCCGAGCGCCGCGAGCGGCTGTGCCGGACCTACAACGACCTGTTCAACGCCACCCGGCCACGACAGTTCGACGGCTCGCACCTGAAGCTGCCCGGGTTCTCGCGCTGCTACGCGCTGCACCCGCACCAGCGGGACGCCGTGTGGCGCGTCGTGCAGTCCGGCAACACCGGGCTGTTCCACGTCGTCGGCGCCGGCAAGACCGCGGTCTGCGCGATCGCCGGCATGGAGCTGCGGCGCCTCGGCTTCGCGGCCAAGCCCTGCCATGTGGTGCCGAACCACATGCTGGCGCAGTACACGGCCGAGTTCGTCCGGCTGTACCCGAATGCCGCCGTGCTGATGGCGGGCAAGGAAGACCTGGAGGGCGACCGCCGGCGCGAGCTGGTGTCGCGCATCGCCACGGGCGACTGGGACGCGGTGGTCATCACGCACTCGAGCTTCGAGCGCATCCGGATGTCGCCGGCTTTCACACAAACCTTCATCAAGGAACTCATCATGGAAATCGAAATGGCAGTGCGCGCCGAGCGGCGTAACGACCGGGGCAACCGGATCGTCAAGCAGCTCGAAGCGATGAAGAAGAACTGGACCGTGCGGCTGGAGAAGCTGCTGGCTGACGCGAAGAAGGACGACCTGCTGAGCTGGGAACAGCTCGGCATCGACGCGCTCTTCGTCGACGAGGCCCACCTGTTCAAGAACCTATACCGGTTCACTAAGATGACGCGCGTCGCCGGCCTGCCGCTGGCGAACTCGGAGCGGGCCTTCGACCTGTTCCTGAAGACGCGCTACACGATGCGCCTGCACGGCGGCGCGCAGCGCGGGGTGGTTTTCGCCACCGCCACGCCGGTGGCCAACACGATGGCCGAGGTGCACACGATGATGCGCTACCTGCAGCCCAGAAGGCTGGAGGCACTCGGGCTGCAGCAGTTCGACGCCTGGGCGGCCACCTTCGGCGAGAGCGTCACGGCGCTCGAGATCGCGCCCGACGGCAGCGGGTACCGCATGAACACGCGCTTCGCGCGTTTCATCAACGTGCCCGAGCTGATGGCGGTGTTCGGCGAAGTGGCCGACATCCGCACCGCAGAGATGCTGAAGCTGCCGGTGCCGGCATTGCGCGGCGGCAAGCCGCGCATCGTGGCCTGCCCGGCGAGCAGTGCGCTGAAGGCCTACGTGCGCACGCTGGTCGAGCGCGCGGAGGCGATCCGCATGGGCCGCGTCAAGCCGCAAGACGACAACATGCTCGCGGTGACCACCGACGGCCGCAAGGCCGCGCTGGACTTCCGGCTGGTGGCGCCGAGCGCGCGCTTCGACGCGCAGGGCAAGGTCGCGGCCTGTGTCCGCGAAGTGCTCGCGGTGCGGCAACGCACCGAGGCCTTTCGCGGCGCGCAACTGGTGTTCTGCGACCTGTCGTCGCCGAAGGAAGGCAAGGCCTTCAGCGTCTACGATGACCTAAAGCAGCGCCTGGTCGATGCCGGCGTGCCGGCAACGGAGATCGCGTTCGTGCACGACGCCGACACCGATGCGCAGAAGGCCACGCTGTTCAAGGCCGTGCGCGAAGGCCGGGTGCGGGTGCTGCTCGGATCGACGGCCAAGATGGGCATCGGCACCAACGTGCAGACCCGGCTGGCGGCGCTGCATCACCTGGACGCGCCGTGGCGACCGTGCGACGTGGAGCAGCGCGAAGGGCGCATCCTGCGCCAGGGCAACGAGTGCGAGGACGTGGAGATCTTCCGCTACGTCACCGAAGGCAGCTTCGACAGCTACATGTGGCAGGCTCTGGAGACCAAGGCGCGTTTCATCGCCCAGGTGATGAGCGGCGACAAGGGGTTGCGTTCGATCGAGGACGTGGAACTGGCGGCGCTGTCGTACGCCGAAGTGAAGGCGCTCGCCTCGGGCAACCCGCTCGTGATCGAAAAGGCCGGCGTGGACGCCGAGGTGGCCAAGCTGTCGACGCTGTTCTCGGTATGGCGCAACCAGCGCTATGCGAACGAGAGCGAGGTGGCGCGGCTGCCGATGCTGATCGAGTCGCTGGAGCGCAAGCTGGCGCTGCTGGAGCAGGACTGCGAGCGTGCGGAGCCGGCATCCGCGGGAGACATGCGCGTCGAGTTGGCCGGCCAGGTGCTGGTGGGCGCGGAGGCGGTCGGCGAAGGCCTGCGCCAGTTGGTGCGTGCGGCGAAAGCCGCTCAAGGCAGCGTCGAGCAGCGCGTCGGCCGGTTCGCTGGTTTCAAGCTCGGACTGCGCGCCAGCCGCGACGACGGCGTTCCCGGCCTGTACCTCGAAGGTCACTGCCGGTACGACGCCGACGTGTACCAGACGGCCCAGGGGCTGGTGGCGGCGCTGCTCGCAGCGCTGGCGTCGGTACCCAAGGAGCGCGATGCGGCACGCCAGCAGTTGGCGGTGCGCGGCAAGCGCCTGGCCGATCTGCGCATCGAGCTCGAACGCCCGTTCGAGCACGAGGGCCGCCTGGCGGACCTCCTCGCGCGGCAGCGCCGACTGCAGCGCCAACTCGACCTCGACCAGGACTCGGCGGGCGCCAGCCGCATGGATGCCGAGGACACGAAGCTCGCCGCCTGACAGCGGCTTTGGCCCCTCCCCTGCCCGGGGGAGGAGCCCTCTATATCGGCTCAGGGGGGACCTTCGTGCACTCCTTCAGCTGCGGCTCGTTGACCGGCTCACAACGACCCGATCCAGCACTTCGGGCGCCAAAGTTGGACGGAAAAGCAGCCGTTGGGCAATTCAGGCTACTTCGCTTCAAGCTTTCCGTAGCCGTGCGCCTGGACCGCCTTATGGATCACGCCATTGGTCTCCTGCAACCCTCTCCGTGGTCGCACCCGGCCAAATGCTTGCTACCCTAGCGGTACGAACAGGGTCGTGGTCAACACATTGAGACCCGCTACCCTTGCCCGCTGCCCCCAGGTTGGACCAGTTGGGAACGGGCTTGCGGGCAGGGGGCGGGATGAACGAACTCCTTCAGGCGTCTGCGGGCGTCATTGCGAAATGGCTCGCGGCGAAGCTGCCGGGCCTTAGCGCGAACTGGTGGCGCGAGCACGTCGTCGACCGACTGACCTTCCAACAGCAGCGCTTTGCAGAGGACCGGCGAATTCAGAGCCTGAGTGGCCTCGACCTGGCGGCAGTGCTACGTGTCCTCGACCAGAACTGGAACGAGTTGGCCGCTGTGAACCCGCTGCCGCGGGAAGCTCGCAACTGGGTGAAGGAACTGCAAAGCGCTCGGAACCGCTGGGCACATGCACCAGCCGGAGGGGTGGGGCCGACAGACGCCTTCCGCGACGCGGACACCCTGGAGCGGCTGCTCGCCGTCGTGGGAGCGAGCCCGGACCTGATGGAGCGCCTCTCGGCGTTCAAGGCGGAGACCCTGGGTAGGCTCGCTCCAAAGCTCGAGCCTCAGGGCGCGCCTGCCGTCGGAGCAAGCGAAGCCGCGGCTCCGAGGCCAGCGACTGCCTCCGCACCGGCTCCAGCGTCCGCGAGCAAGTTCGCTGTGGGTCAGTTGCTTTGTCTTCGGTCGAACCCGGCGGCAGTGTTCCCGGTGCTCGAGGTCCTGGCAGGTGGGGCCGTAGAGACACGGTACCGCGTCTTCGAGAACGGCGCGCGGCAGGTGTACTACGAAAGCCAGCTTCAGGCCCTAGAGGAGCCTGAGGCCGACCGCAAGACGTTGACGGCAGCCGAGTTGTCGTCTCTGCTTAGTGCCGCCCAACTGTCTTCGCCGTCCGCGTCGGCGCTGTACTCCTTGAACTCCGGTCGAGTTCGCTTCGTCCCGTATCAGTACCGACCGGTGTTCAAGCTCATACGAGCAGACCGACCCCGTCTGCTGGTCGCTGACGAGGTGGGCGTCGGCAAGACCATCGAGGCCGGCCTCATCCTCAAGGAACTGCAGGCACGAAGCGACATCAAGTCGGTGCTCATCATCTGCCCCAAGGCGCTTGTCACCGAGCGCAAGTGGGAACTGGAGATGAAGCGCTTCGACGAGCACTTCGTGCATCTCGATGGCTCGTTGCTCCGACACTGCATCAAGGAGACACATCTTGGCGGAGAGTGGCCCGCCCAGTACGAGAGGGCAATTCTGCCCACGTCACTGTTCGACAACGACCTGCTCTTTGGTAGGTCAGGCAGAGGCAAGGCAAGGGACCCAGGCCTGCTGGAGCTAGACCCTCCGCCAAAGTTCGACCTCGTCATCGTCGACGAAGCTCACCACATCCGGAACAGCGAGACGTTTCTTCATCAGGCGGTTCGGTACTTTGCTGACAACGCGGAGGCCGTGGTGTTCCTTTCGGCGACGCCAGTTCAGCTCGGCCGGGACGACCTGTACACGCTGCTTAACGTCCTGCGTCCCGACGTCATCATCGACCCGGCCAGCTTTGAGCAGATGGCCGAGCCCAATCAGTTCATCAACGCCGCGATTCAGGCGTGCCGCCGAGGCGAGACTGGTTGGTCAGAGCTGGTCAGGGAGCAACTGCGAGAGGTGGCTGCAACGACGTGGGGCCGCGAGGTGCTGGCCATCAACCCTGGCTTTCAGCACATCTACGATGGTCTGGCTGAGGGCGCCGAGGACGGCGCGTCGCGTATCAAGACCATCTACTCATTGGAGGGCCTGTTCACCTTCAGTTCACTCATCAACCGCACCAGGCGCCGAGACATCGGTGAGTTCACGACTCGGAAGGCTGAGACGGTCAGCACAGAGTTCACCCCAAGCCAGAAGGAACTCCACGACGACCTGTTGAGCGTCATCGCCCGAATCCTCGCAAGGCTCCATGGGAACCTGAACGTCAAGTTCATGATGTCGACAGTGAGCCGGCAGGCCGCAAGCAGTCTCTATGGTCTGGCACCCGCGCTGCGGGACATCCTGCGGGGCAAGCTCGCGAGCCTTGAAGAGGCCGATGACCCAGACGACGGAGTTGAGCGCGAGTTCGACTTTGTTGAGCAAATTCGCGGGGACATCGAGTCGCTGCTTCGGCGAGCAAGTAGCTTGGACCCCAATGACCCGAAGGCCGCGGCGTTCATGAAGGTGGTGGCTGACAAGCTGGCCATGCCGCGCAACAAGGTGCTGGTCTTTAGCACGTTCCGCCACACGCTCCGCTACTTGGTGGGCAAGTTGACGGCGGCCAACGTTCGGTTCGGCCTCGTCCATGGCGGGATACCCGATGAGGAGCGGTCGGCACTTCGACGGCGCTTCGCGTTGCCCAAGGAGAGTGAGGAAGCTCTTGACGTCCTGCTTTCGTCCGAAGTTGGCTGCGAAGGCCTCGACTTCCAGTTCTGCGACTGCCTTGTCAACTTTGACCTTCCGTGGAATCCAATGCGCGTAGAGCAGCGCATCGGCCGGATTGACCGCTATGGGCAAGCCAGCGAGGCAGTCGGCATCTTCAACTTCATAACCCCAGGCACGATAGACGCGGAGATTTTTGACCGCTGCCTCAGTCGTATTGGCGTCTTCCAGCACGCCATCGGCGGCAACGAGGAAATCCTCGGCGAAATCACCAAGGAGCTGCACAACATAGCCGAGTCGTTCACGCTCAGCGATGAGGAGCGACAGCAGCGCCTTCTCCAACTGTCGGACAACAAAATTCGGCAGATAGAGGAGGAACAGCGCTTGGAGGAGCGTCAGGGCGAACTGTTCGGACTCAACCTCGCTGCTGCGTCTTGGGAGCAGCGGCTGGCGAGGTCGCGTAGCCATTGGCTAGAGCCCCGGGCCCTCGGCTTGGCGGTCGGTTCGTACCTGGCTCGCCGGCTAGGGAAGGAGCAGGACTACCTTCTCGGAGAAAAGGCTCTGAAGACGTTGCGGTTGGGCCAAGAAGCGCGGGCGACTCTGTTGGAGGACTTCCGCAAGCTTCCTCGTTCCACGGACCCCATGCACAGGGCGTGGGAGCGATGGCTAAAGGGAACATCTCCAACCCTCTCGGTAACCTTCGAGCAGGAGGCGGCGGTCGAGAACGCTAGCGCCGCACTACTTTCCTTGGGTCATCCGCTGCTTCGCCAGGCCGCAGCGTTTCTCCAGGAAGCCGACGCTATTGCCGTACGTCTATCCGTCGTCAACGAGGTGCTGCCGGAAGGTGTCCATCCCTTCGCTCTCTATCGTTGGGCCAGACAAGGGGCTAAGCGCGACGAGGACCTGATTCCCGTGACCGAGAGCCCGGCGGTAGCTGACGCGCTGCTGGAGGTGCTTCCGTCTGCCGTTGACGCGTCAGGATTGGAACTTCCGGGTCAACAGGTGTGGGATGACCTGGACAAGGTACACCACCAGTTGTGGCTGCGGGAGTCCACGCAGCACGCAGAAGACAACCGCCAGCTTGTCGGGGTTCGAATCCAGAGTCTGACTGCGAGCTTCACCGCGCGACGTGCCCTTCTGGAGGAGCAAATCGGACGGGCCACGAACGACAAGATTCGCGTGATGAAGCAGGCGGAGTTGGAGCGCGCTCAGGTGGACTTTGACGTTCGCGTAGCTGCGCTCAGAAAGGCTGCCGAGAGCGGAGACATCAAGGCGACGCCCGCGGTGTTCGGCGTCCTTGAAGTGCGGAGGGCACAGTGAACAGCCTGGAGGAACTTGCCGCCCAGCGGCGGGAGTTCTTGGCCGCGCTTGCCAAGAACAAGGGCATCAACCTCGACATCTTCGACGACTTCTATCCGGACGAGGCGCACTTCATCTACGAGCTCCTCCAGAACGCCGAGGACACAGGTGCGACGGAGGTGATGTTCGAGCTCTCCGATTCGAAATGCGTGTTCGAGCACAACGGAGAACGGCAGTTCAACCTGGACGACATTGACGCCATCACAGGCATCAACAACAGCACCAAGAAGGATGACCCCGACCGCATCGGCAAGTTCGGCGTCGGCTTCAAGTCCGTCTATACCTACACGAGCAGCCCAACCGTCTACTCGTCGGAGTACAGCTTCCAGATTGAGCGGCGCTTTCTGCCCGTGCCGGTGCCAGGGCGGGAAGCACTTGGGAAGCGAACGCGCTTCGAGTTCCCTTTCAACAATCCGAAGAAGAACAAAGAGACAGCCTATGCCGAGGTGAAGGCCGGGCTGCAGCAACTCTCTGAGACCACGCTGCTCTTCCTTCGAAGCCTCCAGTACATCCGGTGGCGAGTAGAGGGTGTCGAAGGCGCGGTACTTCGCCATGAGTACTCGCCGTCGCACATCGAGGTACTCAAGCAGGTCGAGGGTCGCGATGTACAGAGCTCCCAATGGCTGCGGTTCGCGGCCACCGTCTCCGACGTCCATCAGTTCTCGGCCCCGATAGCTGGCATCGAGAAGCAGGCCGTCGCCATCGCCTTCGAACTCGCCTTCCGTGGCGAACAGAAGTCCTTTGACCCCAAGAAGCCAATCGCCGACCAGCTACGCATCATCCCGTCGGAACGAGGAATGGTGTCCGTGTTCTTTCCGGCGGACAAGGAGGTGTCGGGGCTTCGCTATCACCTGCACGCACCCTTCGTTCCAGAACTCAGTCGCGCAAGCATCAAGAACACTCCCGAGAACACACCGCTGTTTGAACAGCTGGCACGCCTCAGTGCCAGGGCGCTGCACGTCATCAAGGACCTCGGTCTGCTGAGCGGCGACTTCTTGGCAGTACTCCCGAACAACGACGACTCTCTGCCGGAGCGCTACAAGGTCATCCGGGCGGCCGTCGTCGCGGAGATGAAGGCACAGGCGCTCGTGCCAACATTCGCGGGCAGGTACGCGCCGGCGTCACGTCTCTGCCAAGCGCGAGCGTCGCTCAAGGCGTTGCTGTCTGATGAGGACTTGGCATTCGTCACAGGCCGGAGCGACCAGCCCACTTGGGCAATCACGGCGCCGCAAAAAAGCCAGGCGCAGGACAAGTTCTTGGCGAGCCTTGGGATAGCAAGTTGGGATGCCGAAGACCTCAAGGACTTCTTTGAGTCACGAGCTCGTGTGAGTTCTCGCCATTGGACCGGTGCACGTGTGGACCCGCTCGTCTTGAAATGGATGGCGGCGAAGCCGCTGGAGTGGCACCAAGCGCTCTACGCCATCCTCGGCAAGTACTGCGATGACGAAGGGGACGTATTCGACCTGCACGAGGCACAAATCGTGCGAACCGTCGATGGGTCCTACCGGCTTGCCAAGGACGCCTTCTTCCAGACAGGCGTTCCAAGCAAGAAGGATCCGTTGCCTCGTATCGACGAAGAGATTCTCACGGTCGGGACGAGGAAGGGTCAGCAGTCGGACGCGCGGAAGTTTCTCGTCAGCATTGGTGTCGCCGCCGATGCAAAACTGACCCACCCCGCCGAAGTAAATCTGACCCACCTGGGCGAAGCTGACGGCCTTTTGGCCGTCGATGTTGACCCAGGAGCAAGCAGTGGAAGTGAGAGTCATGCATCGGCAAGGACAGTCGATGCGATCGATCTCCAAGGAACTTGGGTGCTCGCGCAACACCGTGCGCCGGTACCTGCGTGAGGCCGGCGCCGGGCGATATGGCCCCAGGGCGCCGCGGCAGTGCAAGCTCGACCCGTACAAGGCGTACGTGCTCGAGCGCGTCGAAGCCGCCAGGCCGCACTGGATCCCGGCGACCGTGCTGCTGCGGGAGATCGCTGGGCGTGGCTATGGTGGCGGCATCAGCCAGCTCAAGGCCTTCCTCGCGCCGCTGAAGAAGGCCGTGCCGGAGCCGCTCGTGCGCTTCGAGACGGCGCCCGGCCAGCAAATGCAGGCCGACTTCACCGTTGTGCGGCGCGGGCGCGACGCGCTCTTGGCGCTGGTGGCCACGCTTGGCTACAGCCGCGCCAGCTTCGTCGAGTTCACCACCGACGAGACCACCGCAACCCTGCGCAGTGCACTGCGCGCGGCCTTCGACTACTTCGGCGGTGTGCCCTCCGAGGTCCTGTTCGACAACGCCAAGAGCGTCGTGCTCGAGCGCGACGCCTATGGAGCCGGCCGGCACCGCTGGAACCCCGAGTTGCTGGCGCTGGCCGAGGAGTGCGGCTTCAAGCCGCGGCTGTGCCGACCGTACCGCGCCAAGACCAAGGGCAAGGTCGAGCGCTTCAACGGCTACCTCAAGGGAAGCTTCCTCGTGCCGTTGGCGGCCAGCCTCAAGGCCGCCGGCCTGGCGCTGACGGCTGAGGTCGCCAACCGGCACGTCAGGCGCTGGCTCGACGGGGTGGCCAACGAGCGCGAGCACGGCACCACCGGCGAGGTGCCCTCGGTCCGCCTGGCAGAGGAACGCGCCGTGATGCTGCCGCCGCCGGCGCTGAAGACACCGCCCCGGATCGGCATGAAGGTCGCCACCCCGCTGGAGAGCCTGCAGCACCCGCTGGCCGTCTACGACCAGCTGCTGCACGCGCTGCGGAGCACGCAACCGGAGGTCGGCGCATGAACCTGCAGCACCAACGCATCGAGGCGCTGTGCGTGCAGCTGAAATTCGCCCGGCTGCACGCCGAGTGGCCGGCCATCGCGCAGCAGGCTGCCACCGAGCAGGCCAGCCTGGCGGACTTCCTCGAGCGCGCGCTCCAGGCCGAGACGAGGGGGCGCCACGAGCGCAAGGTCGCCACCCTCATGAAGCTGGCGACGATGCCGGCGGTCAAGACGCTGGAGCAGTTCGACTGGAAGGAAGCACCCGGGGCGCCGAAGGCACAGATCCAGGAGCTGGCGCACCTGGCGTTCGTCGAGCGGGCCGAGAACGTCGTCCTGCTCGGCCCCAGCGGGGTGGGCAAGACGCACCTGGCGCTGGCCATCGCGCAGCGTGCCGTCGCCGCTGGGCACAAGGTGCGCTTCATCACCGCCGCCGACCTGATGCTGCAGTTGGCCACGGCCAGGAGCCAGAGCCGGCTCAAGGAATACCTCAACCGCGCGGTGCTCGGCCCCAAGCTGCTGGTGGTCGACGAGATCGGCTACCTGCCCTTCGGGCGCGAGGAGGCCAACCTGTTCTTCAACGTCGTGGCCAAGCGCTACGAGCGCGGCAGCATGGTGCTCACCAGCAACCTGCCGTTCACCCAGTGGGCCACCGCCTTCGCCGACGATCAGACGCTGACCGCAGCGATGCTTGACCGGCTGCTGCACCACGCCCACATCGTGCAGATCAGCGGCGAGAGCTACCGGCTCAAGGACAAGCGCCGCGCCGGCAACGCACCGAAGAAGACCGCCAGCGCGTGAGCAGGGCTGTGGACATGTGGACGATGCGCTGGCGCGCACCGGCACCGGCCGTGGACAACGCTGGCGCGTTGCCCACCGCCGGCGCGTTCGCCCACATGACCACAGCCCTCGACCATCACGAGGAACAACAACCAAGACCCCCGCGCCTACCGGGCGGGGAACAGGCCTGGGTGGGTCAGATTTACTTCGGCGAGAACCCGGCAAGGTGGGTCAGATTTACTTCGGCGTTGACACATTGGCGTCAAGGTGCCCGGAGAACTCGAGGAGGTGACGCTGCTGCTGAAGGCTCGGTACGGGCCTGATGGAGACGCTCCCTCTGACAAGGTGTACCTCTCCGACCTTAAGCGCCTGATGGCCTTTGCCGAGCGAAACCCGCACAGCCGAAGCCTGTTCGAGTCAGCGTTCCTCTTCCGTGTCGACGCGCCTGAGTTCGAATGGGCCCAGGCAGGACACGCCTACATCGACGCACCCATCTTGAGCACCGGCCTTCGAGGGTTCTACGAGTCCATCAAGGACGAGGGTGACCGCCGTTGGCCGCTAAGCGCCTGGTACAAGGACCAAGGACTCTCGCTCGACAAGTTTGCCAAGTTCGCTCTGTTCGTGGGAGTCGAGCAGGACTTTCAGGGTCTGTGGCTGGAGGTTGATTGCAGCAGGAACGAGAAGTACAGCTATCTCCTTCAAGTGGGAGGTGAACGGTACTCCTCACCAGTCAATCGAGATTTTGCAGTGGCGAGGCGCGCGGGCGACATGCTGCGTCTGAAGACGGTGGAAGGCTCTCGACTTGTCTGGACTGCGATGAGCAAGGCACCGTCGCAGGTGCTGAAGGCTCGATTCCAAAGAAACGCCAGCCACGGTTCGCACTATGCGAACTCCCAACTCGTCTGCTGGCTGCGTGACTCCGCGTGGGTGCCGCAAAGAGATGGCACGTTTGTGACTCCGAAGCAGGCGACGACTGCCAAGCTTCCGGAAGGGTTTCCCTACGACCTTTCGTATCAGTGGCTGCAGCTGGTCGAGTTCGGCTCGGATGAGCGAAAGCGTGGCGCCGAGTCGATTGCACGGGCCGCTAAGCGCGCGGAGCTTGGATTTGAAAGCGACGAGGACTATCAGCGGGCGCTCGAGTTCTCAAAGCTTCCGAAGGACGAGCAGGTAAGAGTGCTCGACCGCGCCAGAGAGACCGCTGATGAGCAGGCGGAGCTGCCTGAACGTCCTGTACGAAACGCCGACCTCCGCGCCGCACGAGTCGGTGAACAAGCCCGCCTCACGCCGGCAAAGGAGGCGGAGGTCCGAGCACGCTCCGTGCAACTAGGAGCGGATGCCGCGAAGATTGCGAGCAAGCAGTACCTGGAGGAGCAGTATCGGGACAGTCGAGGAGATCTGATTTGCCAGGTCTGTAAGACCAAGATGCCGTTCAAGCTTGCTTCGGGGGCCTTCTACTTCGAAGCGGTCGAGGTCGTTGCGGATGCGAAGAAGCGATACCGCGAAGCCTACTTGGCGCTATGTCCGAATCACGCTGCGGCATTTCGCCATGCAAATGCGCAGAGGGACAGCATGGAAGAACTGATTGCGACGGTGGCTGGCAGCGAGATCGAGATTGAGTTGGGTGGTGTTGCGACCACCATCTACTTCACCCAGATGCACTTGGCTGACGTACGAGCTTGCTTGCTATCGGGGGAGGAAGCGTAGGTGGCTTCTCGATGCAAGCGCCAAGGCTTTGCCCTGTCCGGCAAGGAGCTTCCATTCGCTTGCGGCGCAGCGAACTTCCGCGAGCCCGTCGCTCGTGATCGGCAGTGTCTGGCCGATGCCAGACGGTGAGCCACCTCGCGACGCGATCACCTCGCCGCACTGCCCGACGAATCGCGCAGCCCGGCCGATCCGAGGACGCGAAGCTCGCCGCTGACAGCGGCTTTGGCCCGTCCCCGCTACGGCGGGGAGGGCCTCTCTTCACATCGACACGGCCCTCGCCGAGCGCCGACTGAACGACAGGTCAGTCCGCCGCCAGCGCGTGAATGATGGGGCAGCAGCTTTTGCTGTCGGGCGCATCGCACTGGCGCACCAGCTTGGCGAGCGCCTTGCGCATGGCCTTGAGGTCGGCCAGCTTGCTGTCGATGACTTGCAGCTTGCGGTCCGCCAGCTCCCGCGTTTCGGCGCAGGCGCGCGCCTCTTCGAGCCGCAGCAGGCCGGCGATCTCCTCGAGCGTGAAACCGAGCACCTGCGCGCGCTTGACGAAGCGTACGTGCTTGGTGAGTTCGGCCGGGTAGCGGCGCTGCCCGTTGAGCGGCCTTTCCGGCTCCGCGAGCAAGCCGCGCCGCTGGTAGTAGCGGATCGTCTCCACGTTGACACCAGCCTCGGCAGCCAGCCGCCCGATCGACAGTTCAGACGTCACGTCTCACCCCTTGACTCCGTACCATGGTACGGACTCTAGACTGCGTTCGTCGTCATAGGTTCGGGGGTAGTGGTGGCATCGCTCAACGTCAAGGGTTCTCTCGTTGCGGGAGCGTTGGCAGCCATCGGGGCGTCGATCTGCTGCGTCGGGCCACTCGTGCTGCTGTTGATGGGCATCGGCGGGGCCTGGGTGGCCAACCTGGCGGCCCTGGAACCGATGCGCCCGTTCTTCATCGGCGCGACCCTGCTCTTCGTCGCGCTCGCCTTCCGCCGCCTCTACCTCGTGCCCCAGGTCTGCGAGCCCGGCGCGCCCTGCGCCGATCCGCGGATCGTCAGGCGTCAACGACGGATGTTCTGGATGGTCGTTGTCGCCCTGGCCAGCTTGCTCGCGGTGCCATGGATGGCGCCACTCTTCTACTGAAGGAACCCCACGATGCGCAAGATCCTCGCCGCGACCCTCGCTCTCGTCGTTCCGGTCGCGGTGCTGCCCGGCGGTGAGCAGACAGCCATCCTCGACGTGCGGAACATGACCTGCAGCGTGTGCCCGATCACGGTCAAGAAGTCGTTGCAGAAGGTACCCGGCGTCACCGACGCCAAGATCGACTTCGAGCGCAAGACCGCGACGGTCCGGTTCGAGACCGGCAAGGCCGACGTGGCTGCGCTGGTGAAGGCGACCACCGAAGCCGGCTTTCCGTCGACGCCCCGCAAGTGAACGCATGGACACCATCGTCGTCGAGTCCGCGCTGACGTGCCCGCAATGCGGTCACGTTGCGCACGAGACCATGCCGGTCGACGCCTGCCAGTTCTTCTACCAATGCGTGGCCTGCAAGACGCTGCTGAAGCCACGGCCGGGCGACTGCTGCGTGTTCTGCTCCTATGGCTCGGTGAAGTGTCCTCCGGTGCAGGCAAGCAGGTCGTGCTGCGGTTGACCCGCGGCGGATGCGCCCCGGCAGAATGGGGCGATGAAGACTTTCCTGCTGTTCGTCGTCACGGCCTTGGCCGAGATCGTGGGCTGCTATCTGCCCTACCTGTGGCTGAAGCAGGGTCGCTCGGTCTGGCTATTGGTGCCTGCTGCCTTGAGCCTGGCGCTCTTTGCCTGGCTGCTGACCCTGCATGCCACCGCCGCCGGGCGTGTCTACGCGGCCTACGGTGGCGTCTACGTCGGGGTGGCGCTTGCGTGGCTGTGGGCCGTTGACCAGGTGCGCCCGACACCGTGGGACCTGGCAGGCGTCGCGGTGGCCCTTCTCGGCATGGGAATCATCATGTTTCAGCCGGCGCGCTAGCGCCGACTCAGCCGCAGCAGTTCGCTGCAACGTTGGATGGCGCCGAGCCCAGATCCCTGAGGATCGTGCAAGGCGCGGCCGGACCGCCGGCGCACATCTCGGAGCAGGACTTCGCGAAGCACGCCAGGCTGCGCTCCAGCGCGCGCAGTTCGGCGAGTTTGGCCCGCACCGCCTTCAGATGTGCCTGTGCGATGTCCAGTGTCTCGAAGCAGTCGCGCTGTTCGCTGGCAGCCAGCGACACCAGTTCGCGGACTTGCTCGATCGGAAAGCCGAAGTCCCGGCAATGCCGCACGAAGGTGAGCAAGTTCACGGCGCTCGCGTCGTACACGCGGTGGCCACTGTCGCGGCGCCTCGCCGGCGGGATGAGACCGATCTCCTCGTAGTAGCGGATTGTCGGTACGCTGCAGCCGCTGCGATCGGCCAGCGCACCGATCGTCAGTGCCGCTTCGGTCTGCGGGGTTTTCATGAAAGGCCTCTTGCACCTCAAGTCACTTGAGGTTCTACAGTGAGTGTATCGGGGTGCTGCGCCCCGCTACCCATGAGGACACGATGAAGAAAGTCTGGGCCGTATTCGGTGTCGCTGCCGCCTGCGCCGCTTGCTGTGCCATTCCCCTTGCGCTGCCCCTGCTGGCGGGGCTCACTGCTTCCGGGCTTGGCCTGGCCGTACTGGGCTGGCAGGCTGCTGCCGCCGTGCTCATCGCCACAGCGGCACTGGGGATCGCCATCGTTCTTCACAACCGACGGCGAGCCCGTGCCCGCGAGGCCGCGGCGGCATCGGCTGCCGCTTGCGGCTGTCCGCCGTCCTCCTGCGCCGGTGGCGGCGCGAGGGCTTCGTCGTGAACGACCGGCACGCTGATGTCATTGTGCCGATCGCCTGCACGCTGGAGGCACGGGAGCTGAGGTCCCGCTTTGCCGAAATCAGCGCACTGGCCGACAACGCGTTGCTGCACCATGAACAGGAAGGCCGCACGCTGCACCTTCGCTACGGCCTCGGTGCTGCGGCGCAGCTCGAGCGGCTCGTGGCGCAGGAACAGCAGTGCTGCGCGTTCCTGCAGTTCGACATGCACCGGACGCCCGATGCGGTGCATCTCGACATCACCGCGCCGGCCGAAGCCGGCGAGTTCGTACCGCTGCTCTACGCGCACTTCGTCGGTCAGGCGGCGCGGCTGGATTGCGCCTGTGCCATCCGGCGGTTGCAGCAGCGGCGGCCGCCGATGATGCGCACGCCAGCGCTCTTCGCTCAACGCTGCACGAATGGCGCGCGACAGAAGGGCTGACCGTGCTGCGTGTCTTCAAGCGACGGCCATGTCGGCAAACGAACGCGAGTACTCGCCGGGCTTGACCATCGGTTCCGTCGTCGCTGACGAGGTCGACCGACTCCGCCACGTCACAGGACCGACGAAGGCTCACATTTGCGCGTGGCGGTCATCGACGCCCGCACGAGCACCCTTGCCTCGGCGAAGCCTCCGGTCAACACTGACCGCGCTACCTGTGGGCATCGTGCCTGCAAAGCCTTCACCGGAGCTTCGGCTGCGCTGAAGTCCAGCCTCGCTGGCGTCGCGGTCGTTACCCGCCCTCGAGCGCCAAGCCCTGCCTGGTCAGGCCGCTCCATGCGGCCCGTCAACGGCTCCCGCCAACATGTGGGCGCCGGAGTGGATGAAGCCGCCGACGTGCGTGCTTCACCAGCGCCGACATGCGCTGCGCAAGCAGCGTCATGCCCGGCACCGAGCAAGGCCCCGATCGAAAGACCGCGGGCCTTCCTTTCATGGCGAACCACACCTCTCACGGGGCCGTGGCTTGCCATCCAGTCGCTTCGACCCACGCGGGCCGAAGCATCCCAGACGGGGAACCATGTTCCCCGAAGGGAGCGGCGTTCCCCTTCGCTTCACGAAGGAGAACTGCCATGTGTGCAAGCCAAGCAACGAGAGCGCCACGGCCCGTCGGCGTGCTGCTCGGAGGGTCGGGACGCGTTCGCGCGCAGGTCCCGCCGCCACCGCGACTGGCCGCCCTGCTGCGCCCTGCCGCGGCGTGAGAGTGCATTCGTCGGCGAGTCGCCTGGTCTCACGGCCAGACACTCGCCCGACGAGGCCGATAGGTCGCGTTCCGCGTCCCACCGCCAACGATGCCGATTCGTCGGCGATCTTCCAACCAGGGGAGTCCACCGTCTCCCCTCGGGGTGCCGGTGCGCTCGCCACCAAGGAGTCCCCCATGTTGAACGACAGGCCCTACCCGGCTCCGCGCAAGGCGAAGCGCTCGGCCGTGGAAATCGAAGAAGAGCGCGCCTGGGTCCGCTTCTACCGGCAGGTTGGCCAGGCCGACATCGCCGCCGAAGTGCTGGCCCAGCTCGATGCCGACGCGCAGGCGCGGCACGACCACCTCGCGCTGTACCTGAGCTGCCGCGAATCGCTGCGCGCGCACAAGGCGCGCACGCAGCGCAACAAGCGGATCGGGCAGTTCGTGCGACAGGCTGGCCGCGTGCTCGTTGCCGAGCCGCTGCGGGCGCTTCGGATGAAGAGTTCTCGCGCGATCGATCTGCTCGTCGAGTGCCTGCCCGAGATGCGTCGCGAACCCGCCGCGGCAAAGGTGCGGGAACTTCGGCGCGACGCCGACGTTGCCCAGGCCCTTGCCGCTTTCGACCCCAAGGCCACGCGGCAGCCTTCGTCGGACATCGTGCCGCCAGCGCCCGCTGCGGCGTGCACGGCCTGACGCCGCCCCTCGCCCCGAAGCCCTCGTGCTTCGGGGCTTCCCTTCTTCACGCCGCGACTTCGAGTCGGGCCCGCTCCTGGTCGATCAGCCAGTGCAGGAACTGCGTGTCGCGCGAGCGGCCCCAGTAATGCGCCTTGCAGCGGGCCACATAGGCGTCCAGGTCCGCCGCCGTGTGGATGTTCGCCGGCTCGATGTCGGTGAGCCTGAACAGGCGTTCGGCCTCGGGCCGAGTCAGTCGAATGTGAGTTCCAAGGCGGATCATGGCGGGCGCGCAAACGAGGGTCTCGCCGCCATGCTCGCGCCAAGCCGCGCATAGCTGCAAGCGCAAAGCACGCTCTCGTTGGACTTTCTTCGCCAGTTCGACCCCAGTCGCGTCCGGCTGCGATTCGAGTCGCAGCCACGTAGCGCCGCGTTGCGCGAACGCGACGCGACGCCGGGCACTGGCGCCACGCAGAACTCTCCCGTTTCGCCGGCCCGCTCCGATGGCGTTCGCATCGCCACCCAATCGGCCGAACCCCGTCCCGACGACACTGACGCGGCAACCGATCGCGAGATCGAACCCTCCGACAGGAGGTCCTGGCCCGGCCAGGCGTAGCAGTCGTCACCTGCCCCCTTTGGCGCCCTCGCGGCGCCACCCGCTCGGGAACCCGTTCCCGGCTGGGGCGGCGTTCCCGTTCGTCCTTTCGATGAACCCCCAGGAGAACGCCATGCAGAACCTTGCTGCCATGTCGCGCGCCGAACTAATCGGCGCCTTGCTCGCCCCCGTCCTGCCCAAGGACCATCCACACGCGGACCAGGTCAACGACCTCGAGTCCGCCTACTTCGGTACCGCGGCCGTCGCCGCCGAAGCGAGCGACACCTTGCTCGACCACAAGCTCGGCGTCGCACGCGAGTTGCTGATGCGTGACCTGCGCGCGCAGCTGAGCGCCGGCCCGGTGATGAACTCGCCGCAGGCGCTGCGCGACTGGCTGCGCCTGCACTGCGCCGGCCTGCAGCACGAAGTCTTCATCGTGCTGTTTCTCGATGCGCAGAACCGGCTGCTCAGTGCCGTGGAGATGTTCCGCGGCACGCTGACCCAGACCTCGGTCTACCCGCGCGAGATCGTCAAGAGCGCGCTAGAGCGCAACGCCGCCGCGGTGGCGCTGGCACACAACCACCCCAGCGGCTCGGCCGAGCCGAGCCGTGCCGACGAGTTCCTGACGCAGAACCTCAAGTCGGCGCTGGCACTGGTCGACGTCCGCGTCCTCGACCACTTCGTCGTGGCCGGCGACCAGTGTGCGTCGTTCGCGGAGCGCGGACTGATCTGACCTGCGGCAGCCGCCGCCATCGACAACCCCGAGGGGCGCATCGCCCTCGTGGGCGAGCGCCCCTTCCGAGAAGAGAAGGAGCAACACCATGTTCACCGGCACATCGCCGCAATCACCCATCTGCCCGGTCTGCCCGGGCCGGGGCGTGCCGCTCGGCACCCTCGGCCGCCTGCGCTGGTACCGCTGCCGCGATTGCGGCATCGACTTCAACCGGCGCGCGAAAGCGCCGCCGAGCCCGTCCCTCCGGCCTTCCGGGAGGGCGTCATGAGCGAACTCGCCCTGACCCGGCTACGCGAGCTTGCGGAGCCCCTCGTCGCACTGTCGACGGCGCACCTTTCACCGGCCACGCGCCAGCTTCTGCAGGAGGACCAGTTGTCCGTGAATGCCTATCCAACGCTCACCGGTGGCTTCGTCTACGTTGGCACACCGCGCTACGACACACCGCTGGAAGCCGACCTCGCCCAGCTGTTCGAGCTGGCCGAACGCGCGGGCATCGTCTGGCTCAAGTTCGACGTGCACGGCGCCACGGTCGAAGGCATCGAATGCTTCGAAGACCCAAGGGAAGTGCCATGAGCCGGCACCACCTGCGCACGGTGCGCGGTACAAGCCCATTGCTCGTCGTGATGGGCTACGACCGGCCGCTCAACGAGTTCTTCCTGCAACTCTGGGACGATGCGCCGGGTGCCGAGGCCGAGGAGCCTGCGTACAGCAGCCTGGATGAGCCGGCGGCAGACTGGCGCGACATCGCCACGGTGGTACGGCGACTCGAAGAACTCGACGTCCCGGTGCCGCGCTCGATGATCGATGCCGTCGTCGCCGACGGCGTCCAGCGTGCCGGCAACCGGATCGTCGAGCATGCGCCCGACGGGCGCGCCACGGAGTTGTCGGCCTGACGCGGGTCGGCGTTCGAACCGGGGAAGCTCAGGCCACCACAGGCCTGGCTTCCCCACTTTCGAAGCTCGCAACGGATGGCGCCAACTTCAGCGCTCGGCTGCTCAGTGTCGGTGCGCGTGGTGCGCGTCAGGCACGTGGGCATGCCCATGCCGTTGTGGCTCGTGCCGATGCAGATGACTGTGTTCGCCCGCCGGCATTGGCTCGTGCACATGGCTGTGGTGGCCGTCGTCGTGGCGGTGGGCGTGCTCGTGCTCCAGCGCTTCGTGCTCGTGTTCGTGACCATGCGATTCCGCCAGGTGCAGCACGACGCCGGCCAGCATCAACCCGCTGCCGAGCGCCATCAGGCCGCTGGCGTAGCGGTCGCCCAAGGCAACGGCGAACGCGGCACCGATGAAGGGTGCGAACGCAAACACCGACCCGGTGCGCGCCGCGCCGAACGCCCGTTGCGCCAGCAGGTAGAAGCGCAGGCTGAGGCCGTATCCCGTAGCACCGATGGCGAACAGGGCCAGCGCGGTGCCGGCCGAGGGCAAGGGCTCGGCGAACAGCAGCGCCAGGGCCACGGTGGCCGACGCTCCCAGCACCGCCTTGGCCATCACCACCTGCCCCGGATCGCGCTCCGCCAGCGCCCGCGACAGCGTGTTGTCCACGCCCCATGCCGCGGTGGCCAGCAACACGGCCAGCAGGCCCCACAGTTGCGCGCCGCCGCTGCGCCCCTGGTCGAGCACCAGCACCATGCCGCCGGCCAGCAGCAGACCCATCGCCATCCAGACCCGCCCGTCCATCGTCTCGCGGTACAAGCGCCAGGCCAGCACGGCAGTGAACAAGGCTTCCAGCGTCAGCATCAGCGAGGCGCTGGTGCCGCTGGTGTTCTGCAGCCCCCAGGCCAGCGCAACCGGGCCGATCACGGCACCGAATCCCGCCATCGCCAGCAGCCGGGGCAGATCGGCGCGCTGCAACCGTGCCTCGCGGTCGATGCGCTGGCGCGACAGCAATCCGACCGCGGATGCCCCTGCGTAGAGCAGTGCGGCCGTGCTGAAGGCTCCGAGCCCGGCGCCGAACTGTTGCACCAGCGGCGTGCTGACGCCGAACAGCGCCGCGGCCAGCAGCGCGAGCAGGCCGCCGCGGAGGGCCGGCAGGGCGAGCAGGTTTCGGGCGAAGAAGGTCATCTGCTTGCCGTCCAGGGCGGTCTTGGTTTGTCTTTGCGGTCGGCGTCACCCGCGCGGCGCCGACCACGGGACCTTTGCGAGGGCCTCATCTTGCATCGACCGTCGTCACGCCGCCCGCACTCAGCGGACCACCACATCGGCGACGAGACGCGCCTTCACCGCTCGCTCGCGGATCGCCACCTCGGGTTCGGCGACCCACTCGTACGAACTCTTCCACGACCAGACCGTGCCGTCGACCCTCACGAATCGCACGTCGCCAGCCCGCCCCTGCACCGTGGTGCTCTGGCGCTTGCCCTCGAACTCGAAGGCGATCGTGTGCTGGCCTGGCTTGAACTTGAAGCGGATCATGGTGTCGGGAAGGGTCTCGATGCCGGGTCCGCCATCCGGATAGACCTTCACGAAGTTGCGGCCGTCGCCCCAGTTGCGGCGCACGACGTACACAGTGAGGGCGTTCGGGTCGGGCGCGAAGCGCTTCGCCTCGGCGTCCGCATGGAGGCTTGGCACCGGCGTGCTGGTGCACGCGATGACCCGTCCCTTGTTGGTCTTGTAGCAATGTGGAGCTTCCGCCGCAGGGTCGGGCGGAGGCGGCGTTGCGCAGCCGGCGAGCGCCGCGACGGCAGCGAGGGCGGCGATCATGTGAAGGCGCGAAGGGTTCATGATGAAGTCTCCGTGGTGGTCGATGGGGTTGTTTCAGCGGTCGCCGGTTCAGTCCGCAAAGGGCCACAGGAGCCCGGCATCGACCTGCAACCGGTACCGCGCACGCAGGGCTTCCGCGCGCGCAGCCTGGGCCGTGGTGGCGGCCTCCAGCGCCTGGCGCCGAACAAGCAGCAGCGCCTGCACATCGGCTTCGCCCGCGGCGTAGGCCTTCTGCGTCAGGCGCGCCGTCTCGCGCGCAGTGGCGGCCGCCTGCTCGGCCAGGCGCCAGCGCTCGACGCTGCCGACGGCGTCCTGGACCTGTCCGGACACCAGCAGTTCGAGTTCGCGGCGCTGCCGGTCCAGGGCTGCGCGGGCGACCTCGACCTGCTTCAGCGCCTCCCGCGAGGCCTGCTCGCGGTAGTTGCCGCCCAAGGGGATGCTCAGGCTGATGCCCACCACCCGTTCGGTGCGCGAGGCCTCCGACGAGGTGAACACGCCCACGGTCGGGTCCGGCGTGCGATCGGCCCGAACGCGGTCGGCCGTCAGCTCGGCCTTGCGCAGCCCCTGGTCCGCAGCTTTCAGCAAGGGGTGCGCTTCGAGCACACGCGCGCGCCACTGTGCCTCGTCGCCCTCCAGTGCCGCCGGGTCCGGCAGTGGCTGCGGCTGCGCCGGCAACGCCGGGTAGCGGATCTTCAGCGCGGCCAGGGCCTTGGCCTCGGCCGTGGCGGCAGTCGCCGCCTGCTGGCGGGCCTGGGCGACGTCGCCCTGGGCGACATTGAGCTCCAGCCGTGAGGCATCGCCCGCCTTCTGGCGCAGCATGACGGTGCGCAGGTTCTCTTCGGTCGCGCGCACCTGCTCGTCCAACGATTCGCGGGCCTGGCGCGCCGCAAGCCAGTCGATCCAGCCGTCGAGCAGCGTGCGCGCCGCCTCGACGCGCGCGGCGGCCAGTTGCGCCCGCGCCAGATCCTCTCCGGTCTGGCCCAGGCGTCGATCGAGGCCCGCCTTGCCGGCGATGCGGATCGGCCGTTCGATCTGCATCGACCATTCGTTGGAGTTCGTGCCCCCGTCGATGCGGCGGCGCTGTGCGGTGGCGCCCACGGTCCACTCGTGCGGGCCGGCCTCCAGCATGGCCGCGCCGTGGCGGGAGGCCTCCAGGGCACGCAGGGCCTGCACCACGGCGGGATCCTGTTCGATGGCCGCGCGGGCCAGCTCGGCGCTGGGCAGTCCCGCCGGCGAGGCCGCGCCGGCGGCCGGGGCCAGCGACCAGGCCAGGCCCAGGCTGAGTGCCACCGCGCGCGCGATGGCAGCGAGTCGTGGGTGCGTCATTCGATTTCTCCTGCCTGAGCCAGCGCGGTGACCCAGTAGCGCAGCCCCGTGCCGGCAAAGCCGGTGCGCAGCGCTGCGAGCAATTCGTCCAGTTCGTCGTGCTTGACCAGGATCTGGACCTGGACCGAGCGGCTGCGCCCCATCACCTGTTCGGTGCTGCTGAGGCGGCCATGCGCGGTGCCGTGGCTGAAGGTGGGTGTGCTGGTGAAGACCTCGTTGCCCGCGACCTCGAGCAGCGTGTCCAGCAGCTTCTCTTCGATCTCGGGCGGGCTCACCAGGGTGAGGCAGTGACTAGGCATGGTTGAGCTCCTTGGCGTCGGCGGCTGCGGCGGACGACTGGCCGAATCTCAGGTACAGGATGGGCAGCAGGATCAGGGTCAGCGCCGTGGCCGTGATGAGCCCACCGATGACGACGATGGCCAGCGGGCGCTGGATCTCCGAACCGGGGCCGCTGGCGAACAGCAGCGGGATCAGGCCGAAGGCCGTGATCGACGCCGTCATCAGCACCGGCCGCAGCCGTCGCTTGGCGCCCTGCACCACGCTCTCGTGCAAGGACAGGCCCTCGGCGTGCAACTGGTTGAAGTAGCTCACCAGCACCACGCCGTTGAGCACCGCGATGCCCAGCAGCGCGATGAAGCCCACCGACGCCGGCACCGACAGGTACTCACCTGTCAGCCACAGAGCGACGATGCCGCCGACCAGCGCGAACGGGATGTTGCTGAGCACCAGCAGCGCCTGGCGCACCGAGCCGAAGGTGGTGAAGAGGATGACGAAGATGAAGGCCAGCGACAGCGGCACTACCAGCGTCAGCCGCGCCGCGGCGCGCTGCTGGTTCTCGAACTGCCCGCCCCAGGCGACGCGGTAGCCGGTGGGCAGCTTGACCGCCTGCGCCACCTTGGACTTGGCCTCCTCGACGAAGCCGACCAGGTCGCGGCCGGTGACGTTGGCGATCACCACGCTGTAGCGGCTGCCCATCTCTCGGTCGATCTTCACCGGGCCGCTGGCGCGCTCCATGCGGGCCAGCGTGCGCAGCGGCACGCTCTGTCCATCGGGGGCGGTGATGCGCAGCGCCTCGAACTCGGCTGGCGAGATGCGCACGGCGTCCGGCCCGCGGATCACGATCGGCACGCGCTTGCTGCCGTCGATCACGCTGCCGGCGCGCTGGCCTTCGATCTGCACGCGCAGCGCGTCCTGCACGTCCTCCACCGACAGGCCGTGGCGGCCCGCCGCGAGGCGGTCGATGATGACGCGCAGGTACTGCACGCCGTCGTTCTCCACCGTGTAGACGTCCTGGTTGCCAGGCACCTCCTTCATCAGCTTCTCGATCTGCGCGGCCAGTTCGTTGAGCGTGCCCAGGTCGGGTCCGAAGACCTTGATCGCGATGTCACCGCGCACGCCGATGATCATCTCGGAGACGCGCATGTCGATCGGCTGGGTGAAGCTGTAGGCGACGCCGGGCAGTTCGTCGAGCACCTTGCGGATCTTGTCCTGCAGGGCCTCCTTGCTCTCGAACTGCCAGTCCGCGCGCGGCTTGAGCACGAGGAAGGTGTCGGTCTGGTTCAGGCCCATCGGGTCGAGGCCGATCTCGTCCGAGCCGGCACGGGCCACGACGCCGGTGATCTCCGGGATCTGGCTCATCAATGCCTGGTGGATGCGCAGGTCCAGCGCCGCGGTCTGCTCCAGGCTCACCGACGGCAGCTTCTCGATGCCGACGATGATGTCGCCCTCGTCCATCGTGGGCATGAAGGTCTTGCCCACCAGCAGGTAGACGCCCGCCGCGCCCGCCAGCATGGCGCCGGCGATCACGAAGACCAGCTTCTGGCGCTTCAGCGCGAAGGCCAGCGTGGGCTCGTACAGGCGGCCCAGCAATCGCGGCAGCCACGGGTCTTCATGCGCCACCTTCTTCAGCAGGTAGGACGCCAGCACCGGGATCACCGTCAGCGACAGCAGCAGCGAGCTGGCCAGCGCGAACACGATGGTCAGCGCCACCGGCACGAAGAACTTGCCCTCCAGGCCCTGCAGCGTCAGCAGCGGCAGGAAGACCACCACGATGATCAGGATGCCTGCCGCCACCGGCACCGAGACCTCGCGCACGGCGCGGAACACGACGTGCAGGCGCGGCAACTTCTCCGCGCTCTTGTCGTGACCCAGATGCTGGACCACGTTCTCGACCACCACCACGGCGGCATCGACCAGCATGCCCAGCGCGATCGCCAGGCCGCCCAGGCTCATCAGGTTGGCCGACATGCCGGTCGTGCGCATCAGGATGAAGGTGGCCAGGGCCGACAGCGGCAGCACCATCGCCACGGTCACCGCCGCACGCAGGTTGCCGAGGAATGCGCCCAGCAGCACCAGCACCAGCACGGTGGCCTCGAGCAGGGCCTTGGACACGGTGCCGACCGCCTTCTCGACCAGGCTGGCGCGGTTGTAGAAGACCTTCAACTCGATGCCCTGGGGCAAGGTGGGCTTCAGCTCTTCCAGCTTCTGCGTGACGCCTTCGACCACCTTCTGCGCATTGGCACCGGCCAGGCCGAGCACCAGGCCCTGCACGGCCTCCCCCTTGCCGTCCTGGGTGACCACGCCGTAGCGGGTGACACTGCCGTCGCGCACCGTGGCGATCTCGCCCAGGCGCACGGTCTCGCCCTTGTCGGCCTTCACCACCACGGCACGCAGATCGTCGGCGCCGCGCAGGCTGCCTTCGGCGCGCACCAGCAGCACCTCGTCGCCCTCGCCCAGCCGGCCGGAGCCATCGTTGCGGTTGTTGGCCTCGATCGCGGCCTTGATCTGGGCCGTCGAGATGCCGACGGCGGCGAGCTTGACCGGGTCGGGCAGCACCTCGAAGCTGCGCACCTTGCCGCCCAGCGCGTTGACGTCGGCCACGCCCGCCACCGAGCGCAGCGCCGGGCGGATGACCCAGTCGAGCAGGTTGCGCCGGTCTTCGAGCGAGTAGTCGTCACCCTCGATGGTGAACATGAACATCTCGCCCAACGGCGTCGTGATGGGCGCCATGCCGCCGCTGATGCCGGCGGGCAGGTCGCCGGTGATGCCGGACAGGCGCTCCGAGACCTGCTGGCGGGCCCAGTAGATGTCGGTGCCGTCCTCGAAGTCGATCGTGACGTCGACGATGCCGTACTTGGACACCGAGCGCAGCATGCGCTGCTTCGGAATGCCCAGCATCTCGACCTCGATCGGCAACGCGATGCGGCTTTCGATCTCCTCGGGCGTCATGCCCGGGGCCTTCATGATGACCTTGACCTGGGTGCTGGAAACGTCGGGGAAGGCGTCGATCGGCAGGTTCTTGAAAGCCAACCAGCCGGCGCCCATGAGCAGCAGCCCGGCCAGCAGCACGAACAGCCGCTGGGCGAGCGCGAATTGAACAAGTCGGGCCAGCATCTCAGTTGCTCCCGCCCTTGCCGAGCCAGGCCGCCTTGAGCGCGATCACCGAACTGATCGCGATCTCCTGGCCGGCCTTGAGCCCCCCGGCCACCAGCAGCGACTGCCCCGCACCGGCCTGCACGGTGACCGGCGTGGCCACGAAACCCTGCGGCGTGCGCACGAAGACGTAGGCCTTGTCGTCCTGGCGCGCCACGGCGGGCACCGGCACGGCCCAGCCCTCGGCGGCCGCGAAGGGCACGCGCACCTGCAGGGCCTCGCCGATGCGCAGGCCTGCCGCGCCCTGGGTGACCTCGGCGCGCAGCGTCACGGTCTGGCTGTCGGAGACGATCGGCCCGAAGCCCACCGCGCGCGCGGCCAGTTCCCGCTCCACGCCGGTCAGCGCAGCGCCTTTCAACGCCACTTGCGACTGGCGATCCACCGGTATCTGCACGTCCAGCCACAGCTTGCGCGTGTCGGCCACGCGCAGCAGCGCATCGGCCGCCTGGACACGCTGGCCCGGCTTGACGTCGATCTTCGTGACGACTCCGGCGCTGCGGGCGCGCAGGACCAGCGCGTCCTGCATGGCGCCGCCGTCGGCCACGCCGCGGATCAGCGCCGCATCGGCCCCCGCCAGGCGCAGCGCAGATTCGGCCTGGGTCTGCCGGGCGCGGTCTTCCGCCGCCGCGGCTTCGGCTTCCTGCACGCGGCGCTCGGGCACGATGCCGTCGGCCAGCAGACCGCGCTCGCGCGCCAGCGTCTTATGCGACAGCCGGGCCTTGGACGCGGCTTCCGCCAGGCGCAGTTGCAGCTCGCCGAGCTCGGGGCTGACCAGGCGCACCAGTGGCTGGCCGGGCTTGACGGTTTCGTTCTCACTGACCAGCAGGCGGTCGATGCTGCCGGCCAGGGTGGCGCTGAGCACCGACTCCTGCGCCGGCGGCAAGACCACGCGCGCCGGGTAGGCCAAGCCGGTGATCGGCGAGGGCTTGTCCAGGCGCTGCAGCTGGATGCCGAGGGCCTGCATCTGGGCGGGCGTCACCTTGAACTCGTCGGCGGCGCGCAGCGGCAGCGCCGCTGTCAGAGCGGCAAGAAGAATGGCGGCGCGCGCGAGCGTCGTCCGCGAGGGGCGGTAAGGCATGGGAACTCCACGAAGGTCAGGCGCGCGTCACGGCGCGCCGCTGAAAGCGGTGCGAGAGGGGCTTTCAGGTGCGCACGGGAGGCGCGCGTCCTTCGGGAGGTCGGCTGAGGGGGACGGGACGGGGTGGCGGCCACGCGTCGTTCGGCGCCCAGGTGCCGGCCGCGTCCGCTTTTGACGGCCGCAACGACTCGATCGGCGCCGGCAGCAGCGCGGCCATCCACAGTGCGCCCGCGCCCGGTTCGTCCGCCACGAGCGCCTGGGCGGCGACACGCAGCGTGGTCGTGGCGTGAAACACGCTCGGCTCGCCATCGTCCTCGACATGCGGCTGCGGCGAGGACGACAGGTGCGTCGCGTCAGCCGCCAGAGCGGAGCTGTCGACACCCGAGTCGTGGTGGTGGCGGTGCAGGGGCGCGCCGACCAGGTCAGCCACCAGCACGACGACCAGCAACAGCCGGACCCACCATGCCGAGGCAAGGCGGGTCGGGTGCAGTCGTGCCAGCGGATTCATCGGTTGCTTCGTGGAGGACGCGCGCGCTTCAGAGGTACTTCGCGATGGACTTGAACTCGTCGAGCACCTGTCGCGTGCTGCGGGCCTTGGACTCGAGTGCGTGATCCAGGCAGTGGTCGATGTGGTCGTGAATCATCTGCTGCTTGGCGGCCGTGATCGCCCGCTCGACAGCGTGCAACTGCTGCGCCACGTCGGTACAGGGGCGGTCTGCTTCCATCATCGCGATCACGTTCTGCAGATGGCCCGCGGCCCGGCGCAACCGTTTGATCACCGCGGGGTGGGAGCCATGTTGTTCGGCGTTGCTCATGGACGAGATGCTACCGCGGGCACGCTTGCACGGGCCCATCATATCCTCTCCAGGGGGATAGGATGTGCCTACAATCACACGCAGTGCATCGGGCCACTTGGCGCTGCGCGGACGAGGCGAACGACGATGCTTGACTTTGCGACCCTGCTGCAGCAGGGAACGGCCAGTGCCTGGCTGTTCATCCCGAGCGCGATCCTGCTCGGAGCCTTGCACGGCCTCGAGCCGGGACACTCGAAGACGATGATGGCAGCCTTCATCGTCGCGATCCGCGGCACGGTGGGTCAGGCGGTGCTGCTCGGCATCGCGGCGACCGTGTCGCACACGGCCGTGGTGTGGCTGGTCGCGCTCGCCGGCATGTACGTGGGCCGGGGCGGGGACGCCGAGACCACGGAGCCCTACTTTCAGCTCGGCTCGGCGGTGCTGATCGCCGGGGTGGCGCTGTGGATGCTGTGGCGAACCTGGAGGGACCAGCGCGCGGCGGCGGCCGCTGGCCACGATCACGACCATGCCGAGCGGCGTCGCATCGACACCGGCCATGGCGTGATTCAACTGGAGATATTCGAGGACGGCGTGCCTCCAGTGTTCCGCCTCCGTCCGGAAGGCCGCAGCCACGCCTGGCTTGCGAACGAGGTGGCGGTCGAGACCGAACGGCCCGGTGGCGCGCGCCAGCGCTTCGGCTTCGTCGCCCGCGACGGGTTCCTCGAGTCGGAGCGGCCGATCCCGGAGCCCCACGAATTCGTCGCGCGCGTGAGTCTGGGCCACGGCGGACACACGCACGACTACGACGTCGAGTTCACCGAAGCCGGCCACGCCCATGTGCATCCCGAAGATGGCGGACTCGATGTCTCCGCGCCGGGCTGGCAGGACGCACACGAGCGCGCCCATGCCAACGACATCCGCCGACGCTTCGCCAACCGACACGTCACGACGGGGCAGATCGCGGTGTTCGGCCTGACCGGAGGCCTGATCCCCTGCCCCGCCGCGATCACCGTGCTGCTGCTGTGTCTGCAGCTCAAGGAAGTGGCGCTGGGTGCGACCCTGGTTCTGGGCTTCAGCGTGGGCCTGGCGCTGACGCTGGTGCTGTCCGGCGTCGTGGCGGCAATCGGCATGCGTCACGTCGGCCAGCGCTGGGCCGGGATCGGCCGGCTGGCCAGCAAAGCCCCGTACCTTTCCGGTGGGCTGATCCTGATCGTGGCGTTGTACGTGGGCTGGCATGGCTGGACCGGCTTGCAGCTGCGCGGCTGATCGAAGGCGGTGGCGGCAAGGGCCGCCATCCACGTGGTGTGTCAGCGCACCGTGAAGCGCACAGTGATGGCCTTTGCCGCCGGCGTCACCAGCGCCGCGACGACCTTGGCACCCTTGACCAGCTTAACGCCCTTCGCTTCGAGCTTGTCGCCCGCGACCACCAGTTCGGCCTCCGACTTCTCGGCGCCGTTCAGCACGGTGAGCTTGCCCTTCATGCCCGCGGGCGCCATCGGCTTGCCATGGTCCTCGACGTAGATCACGGCGTTGCCGCCATTAGCGACGAGTTCGAACGACAGGTCGCTGGAGGTCGCCACCACGCCACCATGCTTGGCAGGGCCGCCACCATGGGCAAATGCGGCATTGAAAGACAGGGCCGACAGGCCCAGCACGACCGCGGTCAACAGCTTCTTCATCATCTTTTCGATCTCCTGCGAGGGTGCGGCGCTCTGGAACAGGCGGCGCCGCCGGGCCTGATGTCATCTCAATAGGCTTCCTGGGTGCCGCTGACTCCCTGCGGCGCCTCGGGTTCAGGCTGGGTCAGGCGCTGTGTCGCCTTCTCACCGAACAGCCAGAACAGCACCGGCGTGAGCAGGGTATCGAGCAGCGTCGAGCTGACGAGACCGCCGAAGATCACCACCGCCACCGGATGCAGGATCTCCTTGCCCGGCGCGTCTGCGGCGAGCAGCAGCGGCGTCAGCGCAAAGGCCGCCACCAGCGCCGTCATCAGCACCGGCGTCAGCCGCTCCAGCGAGCCGCGCACGATCATGGCCTGGCCGAAGGTTTCGCCCTCGAACTTGCACAGGTTGATGTAGTGGCTGATCTTGAGGATGCCGTTGCGCGTGGCGATGCCGGCCAGCGTGATGAAGCCCACCATCGACGCCACCGACAGGCTCACTCCCGCGATCCACATCGCCACCACCGAGCCGATCAGCGCCAGCGGGATGTTGGCCATGATGATGCCGGCCAGCACCACCGACTGGTAGCGCGAGTACAGCACCAGGAACATCAGCGCCAGCGACACCACCGACAGGCCCGCGATCAACCGGGTGGCCTGCTCCTGGGCCTGGAACTGCCCCTCCAGGCTGACGAAGTTGCCGCTGGGCAGCGGTGTGCCGTTGATGACCCTGCGGATGTCGGCAATCACCCGCCCCATGTCGCCACCATCGGTGTTGGCGTAGACGATGATGCGGCGGCGGCCGTTCTCGCGCCCGATCTGGTTCGGCCCGTCGGTCTCTTCCACGGTCGCGATGGCCGACACCGGGATGCGCCCCGCCGGCGTGTCGATCAGCGTGCGCGCCAAATCCTGCGGCGTGCGCTGGTTGTCGGGCAGGCGCAGCACCAGCTCGTAGCGGCGCGGGCCATCGACGATCTGCGCGCCATGCGCGCCATCGGTCAGCGCCTGCAGCACGCGGATCGCCTCGCCCGGCGCCAGGCCCACCTGCGCGGCCTTGCGGTGGTCCAGCCGCACGCTGATCTGCGGAATCAGCACCTGCTTCTCGACCGTGAGGTCCACCAGCCCCGGCACGGCCGCCAGCTGGCCACGCATCTGCTCGGCCAGGCCGCGCAGCGTGTCGGTGTCGTCGCCGAAGATCTTCACCGCGATCTGCGCACGCACGCCGGAGAGCAGGTGATCCAGACGGTGGCTGATGGGCTGGCCGATGGTCGCCTGCGCCGGCAGCGACGAGAGCCTCTCGCGGATGTCGGCCATGATGGTCTCGCGGTCACGCTCGCTGCGCTTCAGGTCGACGTCGATCTCGGCCGAGTGCACGCCTTCCGCATGCTCGTCGAGCTCGGCGCGGCCGGTGCGGCGGCCCACCTGCGTGACTTCGGGCACCTCGCGGATCAGCGTCTCGGCGACGGAGCCGACGCGGTTGGCTTCGGCCAGTGAGGTGCCCGGCTGCATCACCAGGCCCAGCACCAGCGAACCCTCGTTGAAGGCCGGCAGGAAGGCACGCGGGAACATGGGCACCGTGGCCGCGGCGCCGGCCACCGCCAGCGCGGCGATCGCGATCAGCATCTTCGCGTGCGGGAACGACCAGGCCAGCAGCTTGCCGTCCTGGCGCTTCAGCCACGCCACCAGCGGGCTGTCGCCGTGGTCGAGCCGCTTCATCTTCGGCAGCAGGTAGTAGCAGAGCGCGGGCGTCACCGTCATCGAGACCAGCATGGACGCGAGGATCGACACGATGTAGGCAATGCCCAGCGGCGAGAACAGCCGCCCTTCGATGCCCGGCAGCGCAAACAGCGGCACGAACACCAGCACGACGATGATCGTCGCGTAGAGGATGCCCGATCGCACCTCGACACTGGCCCGCTCCACCACGTCGAAGACCGGCAGCGGGCTCGGCGCGCTGCGGTTCTGGCGCAGCCGGCGCACGATGTTCTCGACGCCCACCACCGCGTCGTCCACCAGCTCGCCGATGGCGATCGCCAGGCCGCCGAGTGTCATCACGTTGATCGACTGCCCGAGCCACTGGAACACCACCGCGGTGACGGCCAGCGACAGGGGGATCGCGACCAGCGAGATCACCGTCGTGCGCGCCGACAGCAAGAAGGCGAACAGCACGATGGCGACCATGATGGCGCCGTCGCGCAGCGCTTCGGTCACGTTACCGATCGAGGCCTTGATGAAGTCGGCCTGGCGGAACAGCACGCGCGGCGCGGCAAGCCCCGGCGGCAGGCCCTGCTTCAGTTCGGAGAGCGCCGCCTCGATCTGCGCGGAGAGCTTCACCGTGTCGGCATCGGGCTGCTTCTGCACGCTGACCACCACCGCCGGGAGACCGTTGTAGCCGGCGTCGCCGCGCTTCAGGCCGGCCGCGAACGAGACTGTCGCGACCTGCTCGAGCAGGATGGCACGGCCCTCCTTCCAGGCCACGGCCACCCCACCCAAGTTCGCCGCCTGGTCCTCGGCCCGGTTGCTGCGGCCCAGATGGCGGATCAGGTACTCGCGGCTGTTCAGGTCGATGAAGCCGCCGCCGGCGTTGCCGGCGTAGCCCTTCAAGGCCTGCTCGACCTGGGACAGCGAGACGCCGAACTGCGCCATGCGCGCGGTATCGGGTGCCACGCGCAAGGTGCGCACCTCGCCACCGATGGGAATGACCTGCGACACGCCGGGGATCGACAGCAGGCGTGGGCGCAGCACGAAGTCGGCGTACTCACGGGCTTGCATCGGTGTGGCCACCGGCGACTTGCCGTCGCCGGGGACCAGCGGCAAGGCCACCAGCATCACCTCGCCCATGATCGACGACACCGGGCCCATCACCGGCGTGATGTCGCCGGGCATCTGCTCGCGCACCAGCGCCAGCCGCTCGGCTACCAACTGGCGGTTGCGGTAGATGTCGGTGCCCCAGTCGAACTCGGCATAGACCAGCGACAGGCCCACCCCCGAGGTCGAGCGCACGCGGGTCACGCCCGGCATGCCGTTCAGCGCGGTCTCGAGCGGAAAGGTGACGAGCTGCTCGACCTCTTCCGGCGCCATGCCGCCCGCCTCGGTGAGCACGGTGATCAGCGGCTTGTTGAGGTCGGGGAAGACATCGACCGGCGTGCGCCAGGCCGTCATCGCGCCGTAGACCATCAACAGCGCCGCCACCGCCAGCACGAACAGGCGGTTGTGCAGGCTGTAGCGAACGATCCAGTTGAACATGATCGTTCCTCGCTCAGCGGATCTGCGCGATCAGCGGCGCGCCCTGGACCACGACGCGGTTGTCCGCGCTCAGCCCTTGGGTCACCACGACCGTGCTCGCGTCCAGCGGCCGGTACTGCACCGGCTGCGGGATGAAGCGCTCGGCGCCAGACTTGATCCAGACGATGGGTTCGTTGGACGGGTTCCGCACCACGGCCTGGGCCGGCAGCACCACGCCCTTGATGCGATCCTTCGACTGCGCCACGACGGTGACCGGCTGGCCGATCGCCAAAGGCAGGGATTCGCGCTGAGCTGCGCCCGGCTTTGCCGGCGTCACCGCGAAAGTCAGCGGCAGCACGCCGTCGCGCAGCGAGCGCGATACCCCGAGCAGGCGCAGCGTCACCTCGGGCACACCCTGCAGCGACGCACCGGCGACACGCGCGGCCACGGCCGCATCGGCAGTGGTGGCCTCCACCAGCATGCGCGCCGGGTCCACCACTTCGAACAGCACGTCGCGCGGCTCGACGACCTGGCCGACAACGAGATCCGCGCGGGCGATGACGCCGCTGACCGGCGCGGTCAGTGTTTCGCGCGCCACCAGGCTGCCGCCGATGCTGCGCTCGCGCTCGGCTAGGCTCATCGCTTCGCTGCGCGCGGCCTCGATCTCCTTGCGCGGCACCGTGCCTTCCAGGCCTTCGAGTCGCTGCACGCGCTGCTCGGCCAGTTGCCGCTGCGCACGCAGTTCGGCCAGCTGGGCCTGCTGCGTGCCCACGGCGTAGGGCTCGGCGCTGGGGCGTACGTAGGCCAGCACCTCGCCACGCTTGACGGACTGGCCAGCGACCGGCAGCCCTCTCGGCCCAGGCTCGATGCGCCCGCCGTACACCGCCTGCACACGCCCGCTGGCGTTCGGGTCCATCACCACCCTGCCCGGCATCTCGACCGTGGCGGCCGCGTCGGACTCCGGCGCCAGCACCGTGCGGATGGCCATGCGCCGCTGCGCGAGCTTGGGCACGTTGACGCTGCCGTCGGGCAGCCGCGCCAGACCGGAAGCGTTGACCGCGGCGCCGGGTGCGTCGAGGTGCTCGCCGTTCGGGCCATGCGCGCCCGGGGCTGCATACGCCAGAGACACCAGAAGCATCCAGGCGACGAGCGTCGCGAGAACCAGCAGGCCAAGGCCGCCGCCGAACCACCAGGACTTGTGCTTCATCACAGGCCCCCCTGCGGCTTGCCAGCATCGCGGCGGCGTCGGCGCCACCAGGCGATGCCACCGATCAGAGCCAGGGCTGCGGCACCGGCGCCGATCCAGGCTGCGCGCTCCAGCTCATGGCTGTGTCCGTGGGCATCGTTGCCTGGGGCGTGTCCGTGATCGCTCGTCGCAACGGCGGCCGCAGCGCGACCTCCGGTGTTCACCAGCGTGCCATCGAGCAAGTCGCTGTCCTTGCCTGCCACCAGCGTGAACACGAGGCCGTGCTCGCTGGCCGCGCCCAACGCCTTGAGCATGGCCGCATCGGTGACGACATAGTCGCCTTGCTCGGCGCGGAACACGCCCGCGGCCTTCAGCGATCCGCTCTCGACTTCGAGCTTTGCACCCAGCACGGGCTCGTTGGTTTCGTAGCGGTCGATCACGATGACCAACTCGCCGGCACGCAATTCGGCGACCAGCTCGAAGGCTTCGGACTTGGCTTCGATGCGCGGCAGGGCCGATGCGGCCCGCATCGTCGTCGGGCTGTCCAGATGCTCGCCATTGGGGCCGTGGGCACCCGGCGCGGCGATGACGAAAGCGCTCGTCGTCAGCAGCATGGCGCAGAGGGCCCTGGGTGCCCTGGGCAGTGGGTGCTGCGAGGCAATGCGATCGGTGAGTGAGCTCATGGAAGAAGTCCGAGGGTTTGTTGGAGTCGGGCGCGGGCCAGGCCCAGCGCGGCGGTCTGGCGTACCACGGCGCTGTCGGCCTGCGCCGTGGCGGCCAGCGCACGCAGCAGGTCGGGCAACGGGGTCTCGCCAGCGCGGAAGGACTTGTCGATCAGGCTGGCGCGCTCGCGCAGCAGGCCTGCACGCGCGGTCTCGGCATCGAGTTGGGTCTCGGCCGAGCGCTGGGCCTCCCGGGCGGCGGCGATGTCGCTGTCGATGCGCTCATGCAGGCGTTGCTCGTGGGTTTCTGCGACGTCCAGTTCCGCGAGCGCCGCCGCTTCCAGCGGCCGGTTGCGGTCGTCGGTGCCGAAGGGCAGGCGCAGGCCGACGACCAGGCTGCCTTGCGAGCCCTCGGCCCGGCCGGGGACGTCCTGCCGCACTCCCACGCTCAGCTCGGGCGCATCGCGCCGTGAGTGGCGCATCAGTTCCACCCGCTTGCGCGCCAGTTCACGGGCCTGGCCTGCCAGTTGAAGCTCCGGATGCGGCGACGTGCCTACCGGCGCTGCATCGGCCGGCGTCGCAGCCGACAGGTCCGGCCCGGCGGTCAGCCCGGTGAGCAAGGTCCAGCGGGCTCGCGCCGCCTGCAGGCGCTGGCGTGCGTCGGACTGCAGCGCGGCCGCCGACAACTGCTCGGCCTGGGCAGCCAGGGCGTCCGCACGCGCGAGATCGCCGGCGCGCACACGGCGCTCGACATCGTCGGCCAGTTGCTTCAGCCCCTGAGCCAGGATGTCGGCCTGCGTCACCTCGGCCTGCGAGGCCGTCAGTTGCCATGCGGCTTCACGCACTTCGCCGGCCAGGCGCAGGCGCGCCGCCTGTTCCGCGGCGAGTGCCTGAGCCACCGCGGCCTCGACCGTGCCCGAGCGGGCGGCCCGCTGGCCGGGCAGCCACAGCGGAACGGCGACCCCGATCTCGGTCTCGCGCTTGCCGGCGTTGCTTTGCAGGCGGTCGTCGCGGTGGCTCAGTGCCAGCGACGGTGGCGCAGCCCAGAAGCTGCCCGCGGAGGCACGATCGGCCTCGGCGCGGCGGCGCTGGCCATCACTCTCGCGCGCCGCGACGGCGCGCTGCCAGGCGGCGTCCAGGGCCGTGCGAAGGCTGACGGTGCTGGCCGCCGGGCCGGATGCGGAGGGGAGCGCCGCGCTCGCGCCCCGTGGGATTTCGGCAGGCTGGGCCCGGACGAGCCCGCCGGCCAGGCTGCCCGCGATGACGCAGGCAGACAGCCAGAGAGAAGACTTCACGATGATCCTGACGATTCAACGGCCCGGACCGGCGGGGTGCGCGTTCGGTGCGCGCCAGGGGCGGCCGAGAACGTGCGCGGAGTGCCGGTTCAGCGGAAGGCCGGGCGCCCATGAGCGGACGCCCGCCGCGAAGGCGGGTCAGGAGCGGGACCGAGGTGGCCTGAGCAGGCCGTCGAGCGTGGGGTCGGGCACGAGTCTGTCGTGCAGGCCGCCAGGCGCGGCCGACCCCGGGGGTGGGAAGGCGTGTGAGGCCGCGACCATCAGCGCAGCTGCCGCACTCACGTGATCGCTGAGCACGTGCTGCGCCGATTCCTTCGACTCGTCCAGGTGGTACGAGCCATCCTCGTGGTGGTGATGGCCCTCCTCCTGCCAGTGCAGCGCGGCGTGCCCCAGGTCGGCCAGGGCATTTGCCGTCGAGCCGGCGCGGGCGAGCGCCACCGATTGCCAGAGCATGGCAAACAGCATCACGAAGAGGACGGTGGATCGGCGCATCAGCCCATGAGTGTATCGAAGCAAGCGACACCCGGCCGTTGCGCTGGGACATTGGCGTGCATGGCGTCCAGATCGATGACTGCATCCGCCATGGCCGTCAGCTCGGGGGTCTGCGACACGAAGAACTCGCGCTCGTACCCACCGAGCCTCAGAACCTCGCGTTTCATCGCCATGAACATGCGCTTGCGGTCGGCATCCAGTGCGCCATCGGCCTCGTCGCAGAACAGGGTCATGCAACGCCGGCCTGACTGCTGCGCGAGGTACAGCGCCACCGCGCGTGTCAGGCATTCGTTGATCCACTATGCCGAGAACCCGGATATGCCGAGTTCGAATTCTGGCCGGCGTGCCAGCCCCTGCAACTGTCCTGCAGGTAGCTGCGAAGCGATGCGGCATAACACGTCGGGGCCGGCAGCAATCAGCACCAACGCGCGCGGAGGCAAGAGCCTCAGTTTGATGAGCGGCGGTGAGCGAACGTTCATCGACGCATGCCTGACACGCGCGATCGCCCTGTACTTGGCCCAGAACACCGGCCGGAGCTACGCCACGCTGTTCTCAGACGAGGCCGATGGGCCTCTCGACCCCGAGCACAAGCGCATGTTCATGGCCATGAAGCGCGAGGTTCTTCGGCTCGGCGGCTACCGGCAGGAGTTCGTCATCACCCAGACTCCGCACCTCGCAGCGATGGCCGATGCCATCATCGACCTGGATGCCATGCAGGTCGATGCGCGAGCGGGCGCGGATGCTGCACTTGGTTGACACGAACCACTCGGGTTCACAGTAGCGCCGGACTGCCATAGGTTCGACTTTGCCGGGGACGGTTTTCCCGGAAGGAGATCCTCATGGAACAATTGTTCGTGCGCCCGCGAGCGCAGATGCGAATGCACGATGGCCCGTTGGGCGGGTACATCGATGCCTTCATCGACTCATTGGCAGCCAAAGGCTACAGCCGCGACTCGCGGCGCCGCTCGGCGTGGTTGATTGGAGACTTCAGCCGCTGGCTGGATCGACGCGACATCGCCGCCGCGGCAGCAAACCAAGACGTGGTTGATGCCTTCTTGCGCGGCCGTAAGCGTCGTCGCGCGCCGAGGGTCGAAGACCGCTCAACGCTGCTGCAGCTGCTGGCGCACCTCGCGCTGCAAGGCGTCATCTGCATTCCCTCACCTGAGCGCGCTCCAACTGCGGCTGAGCAGATCGAGGCCGAGTATGTCGACTACATGCGCCATGAGCGCAACCTGGCGCCTGCAACCATCCGCTCCAACCGGATCGAGGCAAGGAACCTGTTGACCTCCCTCTTCGCCGACGGACCTTTGACGTTCGACACCGTTGCGGCGGGCGACATCGTTGCCCATGTCAGGCGGGCAACGAAGGCGTGCCGCCCAAGCTCTGCATGTCGAGTCGTCGGTGGAGTTCGGGCGTTCTTGCGATTCGCGCTCTACCGCGGCTGGCTCGGCACCGATATGTGCTCGCACATACCTGCGCCGGCCGTTTGGTCGCAGTCATCGATCCCGCGCTCGCTCGAGGACGAACAGGTTGTGCGCACCCTCGCTCAATGCGATCGGGCTACGCCGAGTGGGTGTCGCGACTACGCGGTCATCCTCCTACTTGCGCGGCTCGGCCTGCGGGCTGGTGAGGTGGTAGCCCTACAACTGGAGGACATCGACTGGCAAGCCGGTGAGCTCAAAGTTCGCAATGGACATACCCGCGTCGACCGCCTCCCGCTTCCACATGACGCCGGCGAAGCGCTGGCGCAGTACCTGAGCGAGGCTCGGCCACGCTGTTCCTCACGGCAGGTCTTCCTCCGAGCACAGGCGCCGATGGAAGGGTTCTCCAGCGGGACCGCTGTCGCAGCGATCGTCCGCCGCGCGCTTCGGCGCGCCGGCATCGATGCGCCGAGCAAGGGAGCGCATGTGCTCCGTCATACGTTGGCCACACGACTGCTGCGCGAGGGTTCGTCGCTGCCCGAGATCGGCGAGGTGCTGCGCCACCGCCAGCAGCAGACAACGACGATCTATGCGAAGGTGGACTTCTCCTCCCTGCGAGCCATCGCCCCTTCTTGGCCCGGAGGTGTGCAATGACGCCGCTTAGACAGTCAGCCGCCGACTATCTTGCACTCCGGCGAGCGCTCGGGTTCAAGCTTCGGGCGAACGAAGATGCGCTGGTCGAGTTCACTGACTTTCTCGACCGGCGCGGCGCCACGACCATCACGGCAGCTGTCGCAGTGGAATGGGCCGTGAGCAAGCCATCCACCCGTCCTGGCTTCGCCGCCGATCGGCTGCGGCGTATTCGCGGGTTCACGCGCCACCACCTGTTGTCCGATCCCGCCACGGAGGTGACGCCCGCCAACCTCCTGCCTTCCCATCGGCATCGGCGTCAACCGTACCTGTACTCGGACGATGAGCTCGCTCGGTTGATGACGTGCGCATTGAAGCTGCCTCCCGCCGACAGCCTGCGAGGCGCGACCTACCACTGCCTCCTGGGACTGCTCAGCGTCACCGGGATGCGGCTAGGTGAGGCGATCCGTCTCGAGGTCGGCGATGTAGATCTCGACCAAGGCTTGCTGACCATTCGGCAGACGAAGTTCGGCAAGTCTCGGCTGGCTCCGATTGCCGACTCAACCCGCTTAGCGCTCTTGGAGTACCGGGTGCAGCGCGATCGCTTCGCCAAGCGGTTGGCGCCGCCGCAGTTCTTCATCTCGGGTCGGCGGACGGCGCTCGACCCTGGACACATCCATCGAACCTTTTATCAGCTGCTCGACCAGGCAGAGGTGCACGCCCCGGCGGGTGTTCCGCGCCCTCGGTTGCATGACCTGCGCCACCGCTTCGCCATCCAGACCTTGCTGCGCTGGTACCGATCCGGCCAGGACGTCGAGCGCCACCTGCCGACCTTGTCAACCTTCCTGGGTCACGTGCGCATCGAGCACACCTACTGGTACCTCAGCGCGTGCCCCGAGCTGATGGGCCACGCGCTCGCCCGGCTCGAGCGTCACTGGGAGAAGCTGTCATGACGGCCGCCACTGGCAATCTTGCTGCGCTGCTGGAGGGGTTCTTCACCCGCAGACTCATGCAGCAGCGGCAGGCGAGCGCGCACACGATCGCGTCCTATCGCGACACCTTCCGGCTCTTCCTGCGGTTCGCCCAGAAGCGCCTCAAGACTGCCCCGAGCGCACTGGATCTGGAACAACTCGACGCGCCGTTGATCGCAGCGTTCCTTGCCGATCTGGAGCAAGAACGGGGCGTGGGTGCCAGAAGCCGGAACCTGCGGCACAGCGCGATTCGGTCGTTCTTTCAGTACGCCGTCTTTGAATCGCCTGGTCATGCAAGCCTGATCCAGCGCGTGCTGGCGATTCCCAGCAAGCGATGCACTCGCAAGCAGGTGTGCCATCTGACGCGCGAAGAGGTCGAAGCCTTGCTTGCGGCGCCTGATCGGTCAACGTGGTCGGGGCGACGCGACCATGTTCTGTTGCTGCTTGCGGTTCAGACGGGGCTGCGTCTGTCCGAGATGACCGGCCTTAGGACCACCGATGTCAGGCTGGGCAGTGGTGCCTATGTCCACGTGCTCGGGAAGGGGCGCAAGGAGCGTTGCACGCCGCTGGCCAAACAGACGCAGGCAGCCTTGCGCTCATGGATGGACCGCGACCTGGGACCTGAACCCGTCACTCTGTTCCCGAGTGCCAGAGGCGGCCGCCTCAGTGCCGACGGCGTCCAGTACATCGTGGCCAAGCACGTTGCCACGGCCACCAAGGTCTGCCCGTCCTTGGCGCGCAAGCGCGTGACGCCGCACGTGTTGCGCCACACCACGGCGATGGACCTCCTTCAGGCCGGAGTCGACCGGTCGGTGATCGCGATGTGGCTGGGCCACGAATCGCTGGAGACCACGCAGATCTACCTTGATGCCGATCTGACTTTGAAGGAGCACGTGCTGGACAAGGTCGCACCTCCCAATGTGAGGGCCAGACGCTATCGGCCGGATGATCAGTTGATGGCGTTCCTCAGCGGGCTATGACCAGGCGGCAGTCCGATATCCGACATCCGTCTTGCAAGTAGTGCCGGCCGTCGCCGCGTGTGCAAGCGGCGGCCGTGCCGGCGGACATCGGCGCACCGTGCCGGGTGCGCTCAGGTGGTTCGCGTCGATGATCGTTGCCGGTCTAGCCGATCTGCGCGAACGTAGGTCCCGCGCAAAGGCCACTTGGCCTCCCGCCTTCGCCAGCGATACCGCTGGCGCACGAGTTTGTGTCCGCCACCAGACTCTGTCGGCGGACGGCGGACGCTCATGGTTCCTGAACGACCTGTTGCGGCTGTTGGTGTTCGACCTGCTGGCTGCGGCAGCGGCTACCTTGGGAACACTGATGGAGAGCGCATCGACCGCTGATCCCACCAGCAGGCCAGCCGCTCAACGGCTGCGCGATGCGCTGGTCCGCCTGACCGCGGACAACACATCAGAAGCACCGACCGCTTCGGCGCTGTGCGCGATCGCCGGCGTCTCGCGCAATGCGCTGTACCGCTACCGCCCCGACATCCTTCAGGAGTTGCACAAGCTGCAGCGCCAGCGCCACCGTGATCCGGGTTCGGCCCGTCGCGCCTTGCAGCAACTACGCGACGAGTACAAAGACCTGTGCCAACAGGTGACCAACCTCGCCTCGCTCGTCGACCACTATTTCGCGGCCTGGCAAGAGGCCAGCTCCATGTTGCAGCGCCGGGAACGCGAACTCGCCGACCTGCGCAAAGGCGCCAAGCCGAAGCTGGTTTCGCTACGAGGCTGAGCGAGCAAGGGGTGACAGCGCCCGCTGTTGACATCCCAGAAATCCACCTAAAGGCCGGCCCCGCGCAGCGGGGACGCGCCCGGCATCCAACACTGCGGTGGCTGCCAAGGCGGATTGCATTTGGACGCTTGACGAGTACATGGCTGACCGCTAGGATAGTAATAAGTTACTATCCACATCAGACATGAACACGCGAACCAAGCTCCCCGCCGAGGAACGACGAGCTGCAACCGTGGACGCTGTGATCGAACTTGCCGCAGGGCATGACCCCGGCGAGATCACCACCACCGTCATCGCCAAGCACATGGGTGTCACGCAAGGTGCCCTCTTCAAGCACTTCCCCACCAAGGACGCCATCCTGGAGGCAGTGATGGCATGGGTGGCGGACCGGCTGCTGTCGCGCATCGATCATGCTGCCAAGGCCGCGCCGACCTCGAGCGCCGCGCTCGAAGCCATGTTCCTGGCCCATACCGGCTTCGTGGCCGAACACCCCGGCGTGCCCCGCATGATGTTCGGCGAGTTGCAGCGAGCCGGCTCCACGGCTCCCAAGCGCTTGGCCTCGATCTTGTTGCGCCACTACGCCGAGCGCCTGCACTACGTGCTGGAGGCCGGACGCAAGAGCGGCGAATTCGATCCCCAACTCGACGTCGACGCCGCCGCCACCCTGTTTGTCGGCACGGTCCAGGGCCTGGTGATGCAAGCCCTGATCGCCGGCGACGTTCAGCGCATCCGCCGCGACGCACCGCGCGTCTTCGCGATCTACCTGCGCGGCATCACCAAGGGTCGAGCATGAACCGAATGCCCATCAGCCGCCGGACGCTGGCCATCCTGGCGGTTCTGGTGCCGCTGGCCGCGCTGCTGGGCTACGTGGCCCTGCGCTCAGGGCCGCTGGCGCCGGTGGCCGTCACCGTGGTGAAGGTCGAGTCGCGTGCGCTGCGTCCTGCGCTGTTCGGTGTGGGCAGCGTCGAGGCGCGCCAGCTCTACCGCATCGGGCCGATCGCCCCGGGCCGGCTCAAGCGCCTGGACGTCGAGGTCGGCGATACCGTCAAGGCCGGTCAGGTGCTGGGCGAGATGGACCCGGTGGACAGCGACGACCGGCTGCGCTCGCAGGAGGCGGTGGTGAAGCGCACCGCCGCCGCCGTGGCCGACGCCGCGGCACGCCAGGCGTATGCCGACACCCAGGCCCGCCGCTACGAGCAGCTGTTCGCCGAGAAGGCGACGAGCGAGGAACTGCTGGCCGCTCGCCGGCAGGACCTGCAGCTCGCCAATGCCGCACTCGCCGCCGCAGGCGAAGACCAGACACGAGCCCTGTCCGACCTGCAGGCGCTGCGCGCGCAGCGCGGCAGCCTGCGGCTCGCGGCGCCGGCGGACGGCGTGGTCACTTCGCGCGACGTGGAGCCTGGCACCACCGTCGTCGCGGGCCAGGCCGTGGTGGAGGTGGTGGATCCGCGCTCGCTGTGGATCAACACCCGATTCGACCAGGTCAGCGCCGGCGGCTTGGTTGCCGCATTGCCGGCGCGGGTGACGCTGCGTTCGCGCCGCGGGCAGGCGCTGGAGGGCCAGGTGCTGCGCACGGAACTGCGGGCCGACGCGGTCACCGAGGAGCTGCTCGCGAAGGTCGGCTTCACCGCGGTGCCGAAGCCCTTGCCACCGATCGGCGAGCGTGCCGAGGTGACCGTCGATCTGCCGGCGCTGCCCGAGGGACCGGTGATCCCTAACGCCGCCGTGCATCGCCAGGGCCAGCAGATCGGCGTCTGGACGACCAACGGCGACAGCCCCACGTTCGTGCCGGTCGTGCTCGGTCGTGCCGACCTCGAGGGGCACGTGCAGGTGCTCGACGGCCTGAAGGCCGGTGACGCGATCGTGCTGCACAGCGAGAAGGTGCTGACGCTGCGTTCGCGCATCCATGTCGTCGACCCGATGCCGGGAGTGGCCAAGTGATCAGCCTGGCCGGACGTGACATTGCTCATGCCTGGGGCAAGTTCGTCTTCACCGGCCTGGGCCTGGGCCTGCTGCTGGGCGTGACGCTGGTGATGGCCGGCGTCTACCGCGGCATGGTCGACGACGGCAAGGCGCTGCTCGACAACAGCGGCGCCGACCTGTGGGTCGTGCAGCGCGACACCCTGGGTCCCTACGCTGAACCCTCCAGCATCCCCGACGACCAGGACCGCGCGCTGCTGGCGATGCCGGGCGTGGCCGAGGCATCCAACGTCACCTACCTGACGATGCAGGTCCGCCAGGGCGGGCAAGACGTGCGCGCGATGGTGGTGGGCATCGTGCCCGGCGAGGCCTGGGGCGCCCCGGGTTGGCCGCCCGCACTGGTCGCGGGCCGGCGCCTCACGCGTGGGCACTACGAGGCGATGGCCGACGTGGCCGCCGGCTTTGCGCTCGGCGACACGCTGCGCATCCGCCGCAACGACTACACGGTGGTGGGATTGACGCGTCGCATGGTCTCCTCCAGCGGCGACCCGATGGTCTTCATCCCGTTGAAGGACGCGCAGGAAGCGCAGTTTCTGAAGGACAACGACGCCATCGTGCAGAACCGCCGCCGCACCGCGGCCAACCCGTCGTTCAACCGGCCGGGCGTGCCGGGCCTGCAGGAATCGGTGAACGCGTCGCAGAGCAGCAGCAACGCCGTCAATGCGGTGCTCGTGCGGCTGCGCCCGGGCGCCGATGCCGACGTGGTGGCCGATTCGATCCGCCGCTGGAAGCGCCTGACCGTCTACACCCGCGCCGAGATGGAGGAGATCCTGATCGGCAAGCTGATCGCCACCTCGGCCAAGCAGATCGGCATGTTCCTGGTGATCCTGGCGGTGGTCAGCGCGGCCATCGTGGCCTTCATCATCTACACGCTGACGATGGACAAGATCCGCGAGATCGCGGTGCTCAAGCTGATCGGCACACGCAACCGCACCATCGCGTCGATGATCCTGCAGCAGGCGCTCGCGCTGGGCGTGATCGGCTTCGCGGTGGGCAAGATCAGCGCCACGTTCGCCGCGCCGCTGTTCCCCAAGTACGTGCTGCTGATGCCGCTGGACTCGGTGGCCGGCTTCGGCGCCGTGCTGGTGATCTGCGCGCTGGCGAGCGTGATCGCGATCCGCATGGCGCTGCGCGTGGACCCGGCCGAAGCCATCGGGGGATGAGATGACGGGCAACGGCATCCGCATCGAAGGCCTGCGCAAGCGCTACGGCCAGGGCGACACCGCGGTGGACGCGCTCAAGAGCGTCAACATGGAAGTGGCGCCGGGCGAGGTGGTGGGGCTGATCGGCCCGTCGGGCTCGGGCAAGAGCACGCTGCTGAAGTCGCTGGGCGCGGTGATCGACCCCACCGCCGGACGCATGACGCTGGGCGACGAGCTCATCTACGACGAGGGCTGGAAGGTCGACGACCTGCGCGCGCTGCGCCGCGACCGCATCGGCTTCGTCTTCCAGGCGCCGTACCTCATTCCGTTCCTCGACGTCACCGACAACGTCGCGTTGCTGCCGATGCTGGCGGGCATGCCCAACGCGCAGGCGCGCGAGCGCGCAATGGAACTGCTCACCGCGCTGGACGTGCAGCACCGCGCCAAAGCCATGCCCTCGCAACTGTCCGGCGGCGAGCAGCAGCGCGTGGCGATCGCCCGCGGCCTGGTCAACCACCCCCCGGTGATCCTGGCCGACGAACCCACCGCCCCGCTGGACAGCGAGCGCGCGATGGCGGTCATCCGCATCCTCAACGACATGGCGCGCCGCTACCAGACCGCCATCATCGTCGTCACCCACGACGAGAAGATCATCCCGACCTTCAAGCGGATCTATCACATCCGCGACGGTGTCACGCACGAAGAGGCCGGCGAAGGCCGCGCGATCGAGGCCTGAAGACCATGCCCCAAGCCGATACCCGACTCGTGGAGGCGATGCCCATGAACGAGAACCTGCGCCCTGCCCTGGGATCGCTGGCCGCCGCACTGCTGCTGGCCGGCTGCGCAGCGCTGCCGCCCTATCAGCCGCCGGCGGCGCCCCCGGTAGCCGGCTACACCGCCGGCACTGCGGTGGCCGCAACCGCCTGGTCCGACGTGCCGCTCGGCCAGGCGCAGCATGTCGTGGTCGGCACGATGGAGGCGCAATGGTGGCGCACGCTGGGCTCACCCGCACTCAATGCCCTGGTGGACGAGGCGTTTCGTGCCAGCCCCACGCTCGCAGCCGCCGAAGCGGTACTGGCCCAGGCGCGCGAACTGCACGCGGCACAGGCCGGATCGACGCAATGGCCGCAGGTCGATCTCGGCGTCGGCGCGCAGCGCCAGCAGATCAGCCCCAGCGCCCAGGGGCTGCCGGGCGACACGCGCGAGTTCGGCCTCTACAACGCCAGCGTCAGCGTGCGCTACCGCTTCGACTTCGGCGGCGGCACCGCGAGCAGCCTGCGTGCGCTGGCCGCACGCGCCGAGATCCGCCGGCATGAGCTGGCGGCAGCCCGCCACGCGCTGGCGGCCAATCTCGCGACCACCGCCATCACGCGCGCCCGCCTGGCCGCGCAGCTCGATGCGCAGAGCGCCATCCTGCGCACGCAGGAGGAACTGATCCGCCTGGCCCAGGTGCGCACCCGACTCGGCCAGGCGGCGCCCGACGAGGTGAGCGCGCTCACGACCCAGGCCGAGCTGACGCGCGCGGGCCTGCCGCCGCTGCACAAGTCGCTGCAGCAGACCGAGCACCTGCTGGCCGTGCTGGCCGGCCGAGCCCCCGCGCAAGGTGTCCCTGCCTTCACGCTGTCCGACTTCACGCTGCCCGAGCGGCTGCCCGTGACCGTGCCGTCGGAATGGGCGCGCCAGCGGCCGGACATCCAGGCCGCTGAAGCCGGCCTGCGGGCGGCGCATGCCGAGCTGGGTGTGGCCTATGCGCGCCAGTACCCGCGGCTCGACCTGGGCGCGAGCCTCGGCAGCCAGGCCTTGACGACGACGGCGCTGTTCGGCGGATCCGCGGCGGTGTGGAACGCCGTGGGCCAGTTGAGCCAGCCGCTGTTCAACGCCGGCCTGCCGGCCGAGCGCCGCGCTGCCCAGGCAGCGCTGGATGCCGCCGCGGCGAGCTACCAGCGCGTTGTGCTCGAAGCGCTGCGCAGCGTGGCCGATGCGCTGCGTGCGGTCGAACACGACGCCCAGGCGCTGGCGGCCCTGGCCCGCAGCGTGCAGGCCGCCGAGGAACAGCACCGCGTACTGGAGCGCCAGTACCGCGCGGGCGCCGCGAGCCCCGTGCAGCTCCTCGTCGCCGACCAGCAACTGCTGCAGGCCCGCAGCGGCCTCATCGCCGCGCAGGCGCTGCGCCTGGCCGACACCGTGGCACTGGGCGCCGCCCTCGCCGGCGAACCGGCACGCCGCGAGCTCGCCCACACGCAGGCCGTCTCCGCTGTCGACGGCCCGGCAAGGACATCGGACGTCATCGGACGCTGACGAGAGGATGACGATGAATGCCAATCCAACCATCCGCCGGCGCTGGATGCGGGCGACCTCGCTCGTGGCGGTGGCCTTCGGTCTGCTCACGCTGAAGGAAGGCGGCACGGTCCTGTTCGGCGGCCCACAGGCGCGCGCTGCCGCCGGGCAGGTCGTGCCGTTCGTGCTGTGGTTCAACTTCGCGGCGGGCTTCGCCTACGTCGCCGCCGGCGTCGGGCTGTGGATGCAGCGCCGCTGGGCACTGTGGCTGGCCGTCGTCATCGCGGCGTCGACAGCCATGACATTCGCCGCCTTCGGCGTGCATGTACTCGGCGGCGGTGCGCACGAAACGCGCACGGTGGTCGCGATGACTCTGCGCACGCTCGTGTGGGCGGCCCTCGCCGCCGTCGCCTGGAAGGCGCTGGCGCCGCGCTGGGCTTGATCGCCGAGAGGGTCGAGGAACAACAGCGATGAGGATCCACGTCCTGCAGCATGTGCCGTTCGAGCCGCCCGGCAGCATCGAGGCCTGGGCCAAGCGCACCGGGCATGCGCTTGCCGTCACGCACCCGTATCGCGGCGACCCGCTGTCGATGGTGGAGGACGCCGACCTGCTGGTCGTGCTCGGCGGGCCGATGAGCGTGCACGACGAGGCCCGGTATCCGTGGCTAGTCGACGAGAAACGCTTCATCGAGCGCACGATCGCCGCCGGAGCGCGCGTGCTCGGCATCTGCCTCGGCGCGCAGCTGATCGCCCAGGTGCTCGGCGCGCGCGTCTACGCCAACGACGAAAAGGAGATCGGCTGGTTCGCCGTCGAAACGACCGAGGCCGCACGCACCGCGGCGGTGTTCGAGGATTTTCCGCGGCGGCTCCTGGCATTTCATTGGCATGGCGAGACGTTCGACATCCCGGCCGGCGCGGTGCACGTCGCGCGCAGCGCCTCCTGTGCCCACCAGGCCTTTGCGTTCGGCGAGCGAGTGGTCGGACTGCAGTTCCACCTCGAGACCACGCCTGCCGGTGCACGGGACCTGATCGCGCACGGCATCGACGAACTCGTCGAGGGCCGCCACATCCAGCAACCTCTGGCGATGCTGGGCTACCCCGAACGGTTCGCGGCGATCAACGTCGCGATGCATGCGCTGCTCGACCGGCTCACCGGCACAGCCCGCGGTGAGACCGCGCAGGCGGGAGCAGCCGCGTGAACATCACCGTTCTCGGCGCCGCGCGCGAAGTCACCGGGTCGTGCCTGCTCGTCGAGACGCCATCCGCGCGCTTCCTGGTCGACTGCGGCATGGTCCAGGGCGGGCGCGAGGCGCCGGCACGCAACCGGCAGCCGTTCCCATTCGACCCGCGCACGCTCGACTTCGTGCTGCTGACGCATGCCCACATCGACCACAGCGGCCTGCTGCCGAAGCTGACGCGCAGCGGCTTTGCCGGCCCGATCTTCACCACCGCCGCCACCGCCGATCTGCTGGCCGTGATGCTGCCCGACAGCGCGCACATCCAGCAGGCCGACGCCGAGCGGGCAAGCCGCCGGCGCAAACCGGCCCGGCAGCCGGGCGCCGAAGTGGCGCCGCTCTACTCGATGCAGGACGCGGTGGACTGCCTGCGGCAGTTGCAGGCGGTGCGCTACGACGAGGAGATCGAGCCGCACGCCGGCGTGCGCTGCCGGTTTCGCGACGCCGGCCATATCCTCGGTTCGGCCATCGTCGAGATCTGGCTCACCGAGGGCGGCAAGACCACCAAGCGCGTGATGTCGGGCGACCTCGGCCAGCCCGGCCGGCCGATCCTGCGCGACCCGGTGACGATCGCCGAGGCCGATATCTTGTTCATCGAGTCGACCTACGGCGACCGCGCGCACAAGGACCAGGCGGCAACGCTCGACGAGCTGGCCCAGGTGGTCGACCACACGCTGAACGTCAGGCACGGCAACGTCATCGTTCCCGCCTTCGCGGTGGGGCGCACGCAGGAGGTGCTCTACCACCTGCATCGCCTGAGCCGCGAGGGTCGCCTGCGCAACCTGCACATCCACGTCGATTCGCCCATGGCCGCGGCCGCCACGCGCATCACGATGCAGCACCTGGATCTGTTCGACGAGCCGGCGCGGCGCCTGGCCGACTGGCGCGCCGCGGGTCGCAACCTGCCGCTGCTGCGCTTCACCGCCAGCGTCGAGGAATCGATGGCGCTGAATCGCATCCGCTCCGGCGCGGTCATCGTCGCGGCCAGCGGCATGTGCGACGCCGGCCGCATCAAGCATCACCTGCGCCACAACCTCGGCCGCCGGGAGTGCAGCGTGCTGATCACCGGTTTCCAGGCCCAGGGCACGCTGGGCCGAAAGCTGGTCGACGGCGCGAAGCGCGTGAGCATCTTCGGCGAGGAGATCGCAGTGCGCGCGTCGATCCACACGCTGGGCGGCTTCTCCGCCCACGCCGACCAGCCGGCGCTGCTGGCCTGGGCGGCTGCCTTCGCGCGGCCGCCGCGCCAGACCTTCGTCGTGCACGGCGAGGAATCGGCGGCGCTGGCCCTCGCCGAACGGCTGCGATCGGGCCGCGGCTGGAACGTCAGCGTCCCTGCGCGCGGCCAGGCCATCGGCTTGTGAGCGCGCCCCAGGCGCAGTCCCTCGGTTCAATCGACAAGGAGTACCACATGCAAGGCAGGAAGAACATCGCCGCGGGGTTCCTGTTCCTCGCCGCGTTCATGGCCTACGGCTTCGTGCTGATCTACCTGCGCGACTTCGCGCCGGGCAAGGAGGCCTGGATCGCCGACTACGCGGTCGGCAAGCACTTCGAGTCGCGCCTCGCGCACGTGCACGGCAACCTGTTCGCGTTCATCAACGTCGTCGTCGGCTATCTGCTGCTGCGGCTGCCGGTCGGCGAGTTCGCGGCCAAGGGCATCTCGTGGCTCACGTTGGCCGGCATGCTGATGCCGCTCGGCATCCTCGCCGAGGTGCTGTTCGGCGTGCCACCGCTGCTGGTGATCGTCGGTGGCGTGTCGATGGTCGCCGCGATGGCTTGGTTCGGCGTCGCGGCGATCGGCCTGAGGCCCATTGGCGGCGGGGCGGAGCGGTGACTGCGGCGCGCAGGGGCGACATAGACAGCGGCGCGCGCGAGACGCTGCTGCGCGCGATCGCAACCAGTCCCGCGTACCGCCTGGCACACGAGGACGCCGACTTCCTGGACAGCGACGAACTGCGGCCGGTACGGCTGCAGCTGGAGCTGCTGAAACCCGAGTCGCACCTTCGACGTCAGAACGTGAGTTCCACGGTGGTCGTCTTCGGCAGCGCGCGTCTGCTGCCCTCGGAAGATGCGCAAGCGCAAGTCGCAGCGTTGCAGGAGCGCGCCCGCACGCGGCCTATAGATCCCGCACTGCGCTCCAGCCTCGCGCGGGCAGAGAGCCAGTTGAAATACTCGCGTTACTACGACGAGGCACGGCGCTTCGCCGCCATCGTCTCCGAGCACTTCCAGCGCGAGCAACGCCGCGATTTCGTGATCGTCACCGGCGGCGGCCCGGGGATCATGGAAGCGGCCAATCGCGGCGCCCATGACGCCGGTGCGCGCAGCATCGGTCTGAACATCACGCTGCCCCACGAGCAGGCACCCAACCCGTTCGTCAGCCCCGAGCTGTCTTTCCGCTTCCGATACTTCGGCCTGCGCAAGATGCACTTCATGCTGCGCGCGAGGGCACTGGTGGCCTTTCCCGGCGGCTACGGCACGCTGGACGAGTTGTTCGAAGTCCTCACGCTGGTGCAGACAGGCAAGGTGCGCCGGCTGCCGATCGTGCTCGTGGGCGCCGGCTTCTGGCGCCGCGCGATCGACTTCGAGTTCCTGGTCGCGGAAGGCTTCATCGACGTCGAAGACGCGGCTCTGTTCTCGATCGTCGAAACCGCCGAGGAGATCGTTAACGTCCTGCACGCGTTCTACGGCGGCAAGCCGCCGGCAGCCGAGGCGATGGTGGAGTGAACATGCCCGTTGCCGGAGCGCCTACCCCGCCGATCAGAGTGCGGCCGCCTTGCGCCCCGGCGGGCAGCGCCTGGATCCTCGCCATCGGCTTGCTGGCGGCGCCGGCCCACGCCGAGCCGGCGCAGGACGCGGAGCGAACCTACGCGGGCTGCACGGCCGCCGAGGCGATCACCTTCCGCGGCGTGACGGCGCGGCTGGAGAACGACCTCTTCGTCGACACCGACCGCAACTACACCAACGGCGTCGCCTTCATGGCCGTCTCGCACGACATCGCCGGCAGCCTACGCACCGAGTGCCTGCCGGCCCCGGTGCGGCTGCACGCCGAGCTGATCAAGCGCCTGAACCCGGGCTTCTGGTCGGACGCGGCAAACCCGGCGCACACGCAAAACGTCGTCGTCAAGTTCGGCCAATCGATGTACACGCCCAACGACCCACTGCGCGCCGACCTGATCACCGACGATCGGCCGTACGCCGGCCTGCTGTACGTCGGCATGTCGTGGAACCGGCGCCGGCTCGAGCCGCAGAGCGGTACCGAGATGCTCGATACGCGCGAGATCACGCTGGGCGTCATCGGGCCCTGGTCGCTCGCCCGGCAGTCGCAGAACCTGGTGCACGATGCGATCGGCGAAGACCGCTTCCTCGGCTGGGACCATCAGCTGAAGAACGAGCCCGCGCTGCAGCTCGCGATGGACCGCAAGTTCAAGGACTATCGAGGCTCGGCTGCGATCACGCCAGGCTTCTCGGCCGACACCATCCGCTCGATCGGGCTGCGCCTGGGCAACATCGAAACCTCGGCCGCGCTGGCCATCGAAGGCCGCATCGGCTGGAACCTACCGAACGATTTCGGCAGCTACCCGATCCGGCCGGGCGCCGAGAACCGGCCGCCGTCGGCGGCGGTGGCCGGGCGGCGAACGCCCGGCGACGGTACCGCCGCCGGCGCGCCGCGCGCCGGGATCCACCTGTTCGGCACGCTGGAGGCCAAGCTGGTCGCACACGACTTCTCGCTCGACGGCAATCTGTTCCGTTCGAGCCACGAGGTTACGCGGCGGCCCTGGGTCGCGCAGGCAGCCGTCGGCTTCAGCACGCAGGGCCTGGTGGCCGGGCACGGCGTCAAGCTGGCCGCGATGCGGGTCTACCGGACGCGCGAATTCGAAGAGCAAACCTCCCGGCATGCATACGGCTCGGTCGCGCTGAGCCTGGAGTTCTGAACTGCATCAACGACCACCAACCCATCCGAGGCCCCCATGGACACCCGTACCCGAATCACCCCTGCACCTTCGACCGAGCCGGCGGCGGTTCACCCGACCGAGCTGCCGGCGGTACACCCGCTCGAGCGCGCGGCGAGCGCCTGGCTGGGGCACATCGCCGCCGACAAGCCGGAGCTGGAAGCGCACTGGGCCGGCCTCGATCGATTCGGTCACGCGATGCTGGCCAGTCTGACCAACGGCATGTCGCCGGCGTCGCTGGTGCAGGCCTCGACCGACTGGGCGCTGCATCTCGCGCTGGCGCCCGGCAAGCAAGGGCAACTGGTCGAGAAGATGGTCAGCAAGGCGCTGCGCTGGTGGCTCTACACGTATCACGCAGTGCGGCCGCAATGCGGCCACTGCATCGAGCCCCTGCCGCAGGACCGGCGCTTCGCCGACCCGGCCTGGGACGCCTGGCCGTACAACGTTCTCTACCAGGGTTTCCTGCTCACGCAGCAGTGGTGGCACGTGGCGACGACCGGCGTGCCCGGCGTCACGCCCCACCATGAGCAGATGGCGAACTTCGCCGCCCGCCAGTGGCTCGATCGCGTCGCGCCCTCGAACTTCATCGCCACCAACCCGGTCGTGCAGCGCGAGACGAGGCAGCGCGGCGGCGCCAATCTGTGGGACGGCTGGCTCAACGCGCTCGACGACTGGCGGCGCGCGGTCGAGGGTGCCCAGCCGGCCGGCGCCGAAGCCTACGAGGTCGGCCGCAACCTCGCGGTCACGCCCGGCAGGGTCGTGCTGAGGAACCGGTTGATCGAGCTGATCCAGTACGAACCGACAACGTCGCAGGTGTACGCCGAGCCGATCCTGATCGTGCCGGCCTGGATCATGAAGTACTACATCCTCGACCTGTCGGCGCACAACTCGTTGGTCAAGTACCTGGTCGACCAGGGCCACACGGTGTTCATGATCTCGTGGAAGAACCCCGACGCGAACGACCGCGACCTCGGCATGGACGACTACCTGCGGCTCGGCGTGTTCGCCGCACTCGATGCGATCGGGTCGATCCGGCCCGACGCGCCGGTGCATCTGGCCGGCTACTGCCTGGGCGGCACGCTGGCGGCGATCGCCGCGGCGGCGCTGGCGCGGCAGCAGCCGGCACGGCTGTCCAGCCTGACGCTGCTGGCGGCGCAGACCGACTTCGAGGATCCGGGCGAGATCTCCCTGTTCATCGATGACAGCCAGGTCACCTTCCTCGAGGATCTCATGAGCCTGCGCGGCACGCTCGATGCAAAGCAGATGGCAGGCGCGTTCCAGATGCTGCGCTCGAACGACCTGATCTGGTCGTACCGCCTGAACAACTACCTGCTCGGCCGGCGCGCGCCGATGAACGATCTGATGGCCTGGAACGCCGATCCGACGCGCATGCCGTACCGCATGCATTCGGAGTACCTGCGCCAGCTCTTCCTCGACAACCAGCTCGCCGAGGCGCGTTACCGCGTCGACGATCGCCCGGTGGCATTGACCGACATTCGCGCGCCGATCTTCGCGGTCGGCACGCTGGCCGATCACGTGGCGCCGTGGCGGTCGGTGTACAAGATCCACCTGCTCAGCGACGCCGAGGTCACGTTCGCGCTGACCAGCGGCGGGCACAACGCCGGCATCGTCTCCGAGCCGGGCCATGCCAAGCGCAGCTTCCAGCTGCTGACGCGCCAGGCGCACGATGCGCACCTCGACCCCGACAGCTGGCTGCACACCGCGCCCCGCTTCGACGGTTCGTGGTGGCCGGCGTGGGAAAGCTGGCTGCGCAAGCGCGCGAGCAAGCGCGTGCCGCCTCCGCCGATCCGCTTGGCGGAGCTCGGCTCGCCGCCGCTTGGTGATGCGCCGGGTCGCTATGTTCTTGTCCCCTGAGGAGGCAAGGATGCCCGCATCCACGCAATCGGCACCGAACCTCGCCGCGCTGGCGAGCCTCGCCGGCAAGAAGGGGCTCGTGGTCGGCATCGCCAACGAACACAGCATCGCGTACGGCTGCGCGCGCGCGATGCGCCAGTTCGGCGCGACGCTGGCATTGACTTACCTGAATGACAAGGCGCACCCATACGTGCGGCCGCTCGCCGAGCAGCTCGAAGCCGACATCCTTCTACCCCTCGACGTGCAGCAGCCCGGCCAGATGGAGGCGACGTTTGCCGAGATCGCGCAAAGGTGGGGCAGGCTCGACTTCCTGCTGCACGCGATCGCGTATGCCCCCAAGCAGGATCTGCTTGGCCGCGTGATCGACAGCAGCCGGGACGGCTTTGCCACCGCAATGGACGTCTCGTGCCATTCGCTGATCCGCATGGCGCGGATGGCGGAGCCGCTGATGAAGGATGGCCGCGCATCGGTCACGATGAGCTACTACGGCGCACAGAAGGCGATCGAACATTACGGAATCATGGGTCCGGTCAAGGCTGCACTCGAAGCAAGCGTCCGTTACCTGGCGCTTGAACTCGGACCCAAGGGCATCCGAGTGCACGCCGTCTCGCCCGGGCCGATCAGAACCCGCGCGGCTTCCGGTATCGGCGGCTTCGACGAACTGCTGGAACGGGCAGCAGCGCAAGCGGCTAAACGCCGACTGGTCGACATCGACGACGTCGGCGTCGTCACGGCCCTGCTCGTCAGCGAGGCCGCGCGGGCGTTGACCGGCAACGTCGTCTTCGTCGACGCTGGGTATCACATCGTCGGCTAGAGGCATTGCAGTTGCGCCTCAGATCAGAACTCACTTTGCATGCCAGAGGTTGATGCCATGAACGAACTTGCCGTTGCCGATTCCGAACTCTGGATCGAGAACCACCCGCTGTCGGAGATCCGCATCGGCGCCTGCGCCGGTCTCAAGCGCACGGTCACCAAGTCCGACATCCTGCTTTTTGCGAAGGTGTCGGGCGACGTCAACCCGGCGCATGTCGATGCGGCATATGCGAAATCGTCGCAGTTCGGCGAGATCATCGCGCACGGCATGCTCGGCGGAGCGCTGATCTCCACCGTGCTCGGCACCCGATTCCCCGGGCCCGGAACGATCTACGTCGGCCAGACGCTCAAGTTCCTCAAGCCCGTGCATGTCGGCGACACGCTGACGGTGTCGGTGACGGTGACCTCGATCGACGCAGCGCGACGGCGCGTGTTCCTGGACACGCGTTGCATTGATCAGGAGGGTGCCGCGGTGATCGAAGGGCAGGCCGAAGTCCTCGCGCCGACGGAGAAACTGCGCATTCGCCGCGCCGATCTGCCGGAGGTTCTCGTCGCCGACAAGACTCTGCGCTACGAGCAACTGTTGGCCGCCGCGCGCAGGCTGGCGCCGATTCGCATGGCTGTCGTTCATCCCTGCTCGCGCGAGGCCCTCGAAAGTGCGGTCGATGCGGCGCGCCTCGGGCTCATCAAGCCGCTGCTGCTCGGCCCGGCCGCGAAGATCGGCGCCGTTGCCCGGCAGCACGGTCTGGACGTTGGCGCGACACCGGTTGTCGACGTGCCCCACAGCCACGCTGCCGCCGCCAAGGCGGTCGAGCTGGCGCGGTCGGGCGAGGTCGACGCCCTGATGAAGGGCAGCCTGCACACCGACGAGCTAATGAGTGCGGTCGTCGCGCCACAAGGAGGGCTGCGCACCGGCCGGCGCGTGAGTCATGTGTTCGTGCTCGACGTGCCGCGCTACCCGAAGCCGCTGCTCATCACCGACGCGGCGGTCAACGTCGAACCGGATCTGGAGGCGAAGGCGGACATCGTGCGCAACGCAATCGATCTGGCGCACGCGCTGGGCATTGCGCGGCCGAAGGTCGCGCTGCTGTCGGCGGTCGAGACCGTGACGCCGAAGCTGCGCTCCTCGATCGACGCGGCGGCGCTGTGCAAGATGGCCGAGCGCGGCCAGATCACCGGCGGCGTGCTCGATGGCCCCCTTGCGTTCGACAACGCCGTTTCCGAGTTCGCGGCCAAGATCAAAGGCATCGAATCCGAAGTTGCCGGTCAGGCCGACGTCCTTGTCGTGCCCGATATCGAGGCCGGCAACATGCTCGCCAAGCAGCTGGAGTACCTGGCCGATGCGCAAGCGGCCGGCATCGTCCTCGGCGCTCGCGTGCCGATCGTGCTGACAAGCCGCGCTGATTCGGCCCACTCGCGCATCGCCTCGTGCGCGGTGGCACTGCTGTTGCATCACCATCTCAGTAGAACCGCATGAACGACGCGATCCTGGCGGTCGACGCAGGTTCGTCGAGCGTGAAGTTCGGCGTGTTCGCTTTGCCGGCGGCGCGGGATGGCGAACTCGCTCGGCTCGTGCACGGGCAGATCGAAGGCATCGGCGTGGCGCCGCGCTTCTCCGCGGTCGGTGCGGGCGGCGAGACGCTCGCGCAGGACGATGTCGCCGACGTCGCAACGCAGTTCGATCACCAAGCCGCGCTGAGCCATACCCTCGATTGGCTGGTGCAGCATCTGTCGGGCCAGCGGCTCGCCGCCGTCGGCCACCGCATCGTCCACGGCGGCAGCCTGTTCGCCGAACCCGTACGCGTGACGCCGAGGGTGCTGTCACAACTGGAGGCGCTGGTATCGCTCGCGCCGCTGCACCAGCCGCACGGGATCGCCGGCATCCGTGCGCTCGCCGAGCGCCTCCCCGACGTACCGCAGATCGCGTGTTTCGACACGGCATTCCATCGAACGCAACCTGCCGTGGCACAGCTCTTCGGCTTGCCGCGCGAGCTGAGTGGGGACGGCATCCGGCGCTACGGCTTCCACGGGTTGTCGTACCAGTACATCGCGAGCCAGCTGCCAAAGTACCTGGGGACGGACAGCGACGGGCGCGTGATCGTTGCGCATCTGGGCAACGGCGCCAGCCTGTGCGCGCTGCGCGGACGCCGCAGCGTCGCCTCGACGATGGGCTTCACGGCGCTCGACGGCCTGCTGATGGGCACGCGCTGCGGCGGCCTCGATCCGGGGGTGGTGTTGTACCTGATCGAGGAGAAACACATGACGACCGTACAGGTGGCCGAACTGCTGTACGAGCGCTCGGGGCTGCTGGGTGTCTCGGGCTTGTCGTCCGACCTGCGCGTGCTGCTGGCAAGCGACAAGCCCGCTGCCGCGCAGGCGATCGATCTGTTCGTCTATCGCATCGTGCGCGAGCTGGGCTCGCTCGCCGCAGCCCTTGGCGGACTCGACGCGCTGGTGTTCACCGCCGGTATCGGCGAGAACAGCGCGCACATCCGGCAACGCGTGTGCGAGCAGCTCGGCTGGCTCGGGCTGAAGCTTGATCGTGCCGCCAACGAAGTCCATGGACCGCGAATCGGCACCGCCGATTCGCCGGTATCGGCGTGGGTCATCGCGACGAACGAGGAGCAGGTGATCGCGCGCGGCGCGCTCGATGAACTGCTGCGGGCTCGCGCAAGCCCGCCGTCGGGACACTGAACGGGCGGCCCTACAGGCGAGCGCGCCGACGAGGGCGGCCTTCGCGCGTTTGGGCCCACGACCGTCAAGACGGCCGCCAGCGTGCCGCTGTCAATGCGCTTGCGCGACACCATCCAGCGTCGACAGCCGCCCAGCGTCGACGCGACAAACGGTGGCGAGAGTTTTGATTATCCTGGGCTTGTACGTAGCCCTGGTTAGCGCTGAGCGCCGCTCACACGCGATTCCGCGTTGCGACGCCATCACCTTGGTGCCGCGCTCGGTTTCGGGCGCGGCGGCTCGATCAACGGGCCGCGCGGCATCCCCGAGGCGAGCTGCGACTGGGGACTATGAGGAGACGCTGCCGCTGCTGGCCGGCGGCCGCGAGCGTGCGATCCTCGTCGTCTATCGTTCGGGCGACCGCTCGCTGCTCGCCGCCGACGTGATGCAGCGCATGGGCTTCGTCGCCGTCGCGTCGCTGAAGACCGGCGTGCGCGGTTGGAACGACTTCGAGGAGCCGCTGGTCGACGAGGCCGGCCGTATGGTCGACGGCGACACCGCCGAGTGCCTGCTCGCGTCGCGCGCGGACCAGCGCCGGCCGCGCTAACTGGTCAGCGCCTCGTTCGTAGTAGCGCTGTACGGCCGCGCAGCCGTTCAGCGCCGGTGCAGCGCGCCTTGCAGCCGTTCGCGGCTCGGCACCGTGATCTGCCGCCCCGCGATCCCCACCAGGCCGGCCTGCGCCAGCTCGTGCAGGATGCGCGAGAAGTGCTCGGGCGTGAGGTTCAGCTGCGACGCGATCTCGGCCTTGGCCGCCGGCAGCGTCACCACGAACGCGCCCGCCTGACCCCTGCCGTGGCGCAGCAGGTAGTCGATGAAGCGTTCGCTGCCGCTGCCCAGGGCTTGCCGGTCGAGCTCGCGCACCAGGCGCTCGACGCGCTGGCTCAGGCCCGCGATCATGCGCCGTGCGAACTTCGGGTTGCGTTCGATCTCCTCGAACACTGCCGCCTTGGGCAGATGCAGCAGCAGCGCATCGCTGGCCGCCTGTGCGTCGACGACGGTCGGACGCTCTAGGAACATCACCGGCTCGCCGAAGCTCTGCCCCGGCCCGACGATGCCCGCCAGCCGCGGCCCGCGCGCCGGCGTGATCGCGATCAGTTTGATCTCGCCGTATACGACGACATACATGCCGCTGGCCGGATCGCCCTTGCGGAACAGCGTCTCGCCGCGCTTGAGCGCACGCCGCGTGGTGGCCGCCGCCAAGCGTGCCAGCGTTGCGGCGTCGAGTGCCTTGAACAAGGGCACTCCGGACAGGAAAACCTCGGGCGCGATCTCGCGGCGCGCCATGTCGCTCAGGCCGCCAACTCGATCAGCGCCGGGTCGTCCGCGTGCTCGATCACGATCGCCCGCACCCACCCTTGCCAGGCCTCGGCGAATGCACGCCGTGCCGCGGCGGGCGCCTGCGGCGCAAGGCCGTCGCGCAGCAACTCGCTCATGGTGGCGGGCCGCGCCACGGTCTGCGGCCGGTGCGACAGTTCGACCGACTGCCCGTTGTCCAGCCGTGTGAAGCGGATCTCGCCGCGCATCGGCACGCCGAAGTGCAGCAGCCCATGGCGCGCGAAGCGGCCGGCCAGACCCTTGAAGCCGCCCTCGTTGGCCGCACCGGTGACCAGCCCCGCCACGCCGGCGATGACGCCGGCCACGCCCTCGTCGATGGCCTGGCGCAACTCGACGCGGATCTCGCCGCGCCGCGGCGTCTGGCCCGGGTACAGCCGCGCCAGCGCCGCACGCGTCATCAGCCAGGCGCCGGCCACCGTCGGGCACGAGTGGCCGGCGAGCTTGACGGCGTCGACATAGCGGTAATCGATCAGCCCGCCCTCGGCCGCGCCGAGCGTCTCGGCCAGCGGGTCGGCGACCGTGATCGCCGGCACCGCATCGAAGAAGGCGGGTGTGTGCATGGCCGACATTCTCACGCTGCCGTGGGTGCGCGCGGGCCCAGCCGTTGCCGCACCACCTGGCCCACCAGCACCGCGGCCGGGTACATCACCTCTTCCTCGGTGCGCGCATGCTCGACCAGCGCCTCGGCGAAGGCGACGATCTCGGTGCGGCCGGCGCGCGCGGCGGCCTCGCGCAGCTTGTTCAAGGCCGCGACGATGGCCTGGTGCTCGGCCAGCATCTGCGGCAGCTCGGCCTCGAGCTGCTCGGTGAGCGTCAGCACCTCGGCCATCTCGGCGCTCCATTCGCCGCGCGCCAGCGGCGCGAGCAGGCCCAGCGGCGGCAGCGCGATCTGGTCTTCCTTGACGAAGTGCGGGTGCATCAGGTGCGCCAGTGTCTTGGCCGCCTCGCCGACCTCGCCGCCGGCCTGCGTGGCCTGGCGCAGCCGCTCGTGCAGGGCTTCGTGTTCGTGTTGCAGGGGTTGGGGAATCGTGAACTTCATGATGATCTCCTTCGGTGGTTAGTGAACATTGCGGATCGGCTTGAAGCCGGGGTGGTCGAAGTGGCTGCCGTACTGATTCACGGCCTGCGCCACCTTGACCAGGCCGAGCGCCGGGCGGGTCTTGGCGTCCTTGCCGGCCATCGCGTCGGTGCCCGCGCCCAGATCGGCGATCACCAGGTGCAGCATCGCGTCGGCCTTCGGTTCGAGCTTGCAGTTGGCGACGATGCCGCCGACCTCGGTCTCGATCTGCGTGGCCAGCTCGCGGTATTGCACGGGCGTGAGCTTGCCGGCGTGGGCCGCCCCCATCTGCGGTTCGACCAGGCCGCGGATGCGGCCCATGCCGACGCGCAGCGGCTCGTCGGTGGCCCACTTGCGGCCCTGGTTCAAGGTCAGCTTGTGCGGCGTCGCAGCGCTGTGGTCGTGCGTGGCGGTCTGTGCCAGCGCCGGGGCGCTGAGCGCTGCGACCATCGCGGCGGCCGCGACAGCGGTGGTCAACAAGGTCCAGTTCGGGGTCTTCATGTACGTCTCCATCTCCATCGGGTTGGTGGCAGGCGTCCATCGCCTTCCTGCTGACTCAGATGGGGACGAAAGGTCAGGCGTTCGGTCGATCGTTCGCTTCCTTAGGAAACATCAAGAACAGGGCCACTCGCCGCGCACGCGCGGGCGCTACATTGACCCTAAGCCTCGCGCCGAGAGCTCGCAACGCTGGCGGAGGCTGCCCATGCGACGCTTTCACATCTACCGCTACGACCCCGAACGCGACGCGCCACCGCGTATGCAAGCCTACGACTTCGAGGCGCGCGACGACGAACGCATGCTGCTCGATGCGTTGATCCGGCTCAAAGCGATCGATCCGAGCCTGAGTTTTCGGCGTTCGTGCCGCGAAGGCGTGTGCGGTTCCGACGCGATGAACATCAACGGCAAGAACGGCCTGGCCTGCGTTACCAATCTGCGCGCGCTGCCGTCCGAGGTGGTGCTCAAGCCACTGCCCGGCCTGCCGGTGATCCGCGACCTGATCGTCGACATGAGCGGCTTCTTCAAACAGTACCACTCGATCAAGCCCTGGCTCGTCAACGATGACCCTCCGCCCGAGCGGGAACGTCTGCAGTCGCCCGAGGCGCGCGAGGAGCTCGATGGGTTGTACGAATGCATCCTGTGCGCCTGCTGCTCGAGCGCCTGCCCGAGCTTCTGGTGGAACCCCGACAAGTACGTCGGACCGGCCGGGTTGCTGCAGGCCTACCGCTTCCTGGTCGACAGCCGTGACCAAGCCAGCGCCGCGCGTCTCGACGACCTGCACGACCCATATCGGCTGTTCCGTTGTCGCACGATCCTCAACTGCACCGACGTTTGCCCCAAGGGACTGAACCCGGCGCGGGCGATCGGTCTGATCAAGGCCATGATGGTCCGCCGCGCGACCTGACCGCGCCGGCCCGGACGCGTGAGCGCGCCGCCATGCCGGTCAGGACGGTTTGGCGACGCACAGGGTTAGCAGCGCCGACGAGTCGACGATCGCCTCGAGCGCATGGGGCTCGTTGCGACGCAGGTGGATGAAGTCGCCCGCTTCGAGCACGTGCCGGGCTTCGGGTGTGCGGAACTCGATGCGCCCTTCGATGCACTGGACGGTGATTTCGCCGGGTGCACTGTGCTCGCGCAACTGCTTGCCCGCCGCGAGCACGATGCGCACAACCTCGAGCTGGTCGGCCTTGATGATGGCCGTCGTCCTGGAGCTGCTCAGCCGATCGCCCAAGGGCAGCACACTGACGACCTGTCCCGACTGCGTATGAGTCTGTGCCATCTCTGTTCTCCAAGGTGAGCTTCCACTTCGATCAGAGACCACAACAACACCGGCCCCACGCAACCATGGCCGGCCGCGGGTGCGATAGCGCGGCCCCAAAGTACCAGCTTTGCGAGAGCCCAAGATGATCGCCTACTGTCGCTTCCTTCGCGGGCAACCGCGCAGAGAGGGTCCGCAACGTGTTCATCGCCACGCTTCTGGTGGCCAGAGCACTTCTTCCGGGCGCTGCTGGTGGATCGGGAGCGCCAGCTCGTTCCCTCGAGCTGCAGAAATCTGAGAGGCCTCCGACGGCCACTCGCATGAGCAAGGTCTTGAACGACCCTGCTGGGGACTTGCTCCCTGCTATCGGTCGCCCGCGCACGTCTGCTGTACTTCGAGTACCCGGCATTTGCGCGGGAAATGTGGACAGCGTGAACGCCCGGAACTGGCCGTCCACCGACGCACGGCCCTCGCGCTTGAGCGTTCACCTTACGCACATCGCGTACGTTCGGCGCGCGGGGTCGAACGTTGCCTTTGCGGTACTGGCCGTCATCTGCGTAGACCGAGTGGCCGTTCCCTTGTGGCTGGATCCGGAGTACCCACGAGTGTCGGCAGTGATCGACGACAGCAGCCAGCCGGAGCCAGCGCCGATGCGTTTGGAAGGATGGGAGGTGGGGTCCTCCGGCATGGCGCCGAACTGACTCGGCATGACCGATGACATCCTCACCGGCCCCATAGCCACGCCGCGCTGCAGATTTGTTCGCACTACGCCCCGACTCTTGCAGCGCCCGGGGCAGCGTCCGAAGGAGCATCGACCTGCATGGCATCCAGGTCGATGATGGCATCGGCCATCGCTGCGAGGTGCGGAGTCTGGGTGATGACGAACTCCTGCCGGTAGCCGCCGAGCCGAAGAACCTCGCGCTTCATGGCCATGAACATGCGCTTGTGCTCGGGGTCGAGAGGCCCATCGGCCTCGTCTGAGAACAGCGTGGCGTAGCTCCGGCCGGTGTTCTGGGCCAAGTACAGGGCGATCGCGCGTGTCAGGCATGCGTCGATGAACGTTCGCTCACCGCCGCTCATCAAACTGAGGCTCTTGCCTCCGCGCGCGTTGGTGCTGATTGCTGCCGGCCCCGACGTGTTATGCCGCATCGCTTCGCAGCTACCTGCAGGACAGTTGCAGGGGCTGGCACGCCGGCCAGAATTCGAACTCGGCATATCCGGGTTCTCGGCATAGTGGATCTCATGCCGATCACGGCATGAGATCCACACCCGTTCGCCGCCGCTCATCAGCGCGACGCTCTTGGTGTTGCCCGACTCGCTGTCGTGCACTTCGATGTCGAAGCCTTCGCGTGCCTCGCCCTTCGCCGTTTCGACCTGGGTGCGGATCGCCACCGTGAAGCGCGCGCCGTAGCAGGCCAGCAGCAGATCGTTGGCCAGGCCCGACAGCGCGGGGCCTGCATCCTCGATGGCCAGCGCGATCAGGCCATCGTGGCTCATGCAGCGCGCAAACAGCAACCAGTCGGCCAGGCGGTTCTGAACGCGGTCGATGTGCGCGCCGAGCGCAGAACGCCGTGCCTCGTGGCGCGAACGCTCGGCTTCGGTGGCCTGGCGTTTGTGTACGTCCGCTAGCGCGGCGGAGTGGGCGCGCTCCGCTTCGTCGAGGCTGCACTCGGCCGATGTGACGTGCGCCGCCGCTTCCACCAGCCGTCGCATATCGAATCGTGGCGGCAGCGACGCCAGCATCTGGTCGATGGCGACGGTTTCGGCGCGATGCGCCTCGCGCCGAGCTTGCCTCTGCTGCGCGGATGCTTGCAGTCCGCCAGCGATGGCCTGCCGCTCGGTCCGCTCATCGTCCGATTCGCGGATCGACTCGACCAACTGCAAGGCCTTCACTTCCTCCAGCAGTACCGCATGGTCCTCCTGGGCGCGCACCAGCTCGGCTTTGCGCCCGGCCAGCGCGCTCAGGGCGGTCTGCCTGCTCGCTGCGGCGGCGACACGCTGCTCGGCGTCCCGGAACGCATCCGCGGCGCTCTGCCGTTGCGCCGCCTGCCGCTCGAGCGGCTCGATATCGCGCAGCACCTGCGCGTGTTCTTGCGCAAGACGTTCGATCTCGCCGCGCGCCGATGGCATCAAGGCGGCGGCCTCGCGGGCGTCGCCCAGCAGCTGGCAGCGGCCTTGCAGCGGCAGACCACTACAGGGCACCGACCCGACAAGGCCGAACCGACGCGCGAGTTCCTGCGCCCGCAATGCAGCCTTGCCCGCTGCCTGCTCGATCGCGCCGAGCCGCTGCCTCGCGTGGCTGCACGCATCCCGCGCCCGAGTCGCCTGCTCGACCCCGACTCGCGCCTGCGCCAAGCGCGCTTGCCATGCGGCGAAGACTCGCCGGGCGAGCGGCAGCCGACGCTCCGCGCGGGCGACACGCGCCGCGTCGGCCACAAGCGCGGCGCAGCGACGCAGCCGGACCTCCGCCGCCCCGCGCCGCGTCTTGGCGCCTGCGATCCGCTCAGCGACCCGACGATTCAGCCGTCCGGTGCGCTCGCGCAAGTCGACCTGCAGTCGTTGCCACTCGGCTTCGGATCGCTGCAGTGTCGCCGCGGCCAGGCGCAGGCGGTCTTCGAGCCGCGCACGTTGCTCACCGATGGCAGACGACTGTGATTGCTCGGCCAGCAGGCGAGCGTGGGCCAGCCGGGCCGCATCGCATCCGATCCGTGCCGCGTCGCGGGCCTTCACCGCCACGGCCACCGCCTGATCGGCGCCGTGTAATCTGGTGAGGTCGGCTTTCAACCTCGCCTCGTCGACGGCCAGTTCGGACTGCCGCATCCGCAGCGCGCTCAAGCCCGCCTTCAGTCCGCGAACGACCTCCTGCGCCCGGCTGCCGAGTTGCCCGATCTCGTCCAGGCCGAGCAGGTCGGCGAGCAGCCCTTTGATCTCGGCGTTGCGGTACTGACTCAGGTGGCGCCTTCCCTGCGCCGCGAACACCGAAGTGAAGAAGGTCTCCGCGCTGCCGCAGATCGACTCGACGCAGCGCGTGTAGCTGTCGCAGCGGCCGTCCGACACGGTGCCGTCGGCGATCACCGCGGGCCGCCACGCGCCGTCATCCCAGGCGAACAGATACGCCTCGGTCCGGCGCCGCCCGCCGGACCGGATCACCAGCTCCGAGCGGTAGCGCCGTCCGTTCATCTCCCACACCAGCGTCTTCTCGCTCTCCGGCAGCACGACATGCTCGTAGTACGAGAAGCCGCCGGGTGCTCCCGTCGACGCCCGCGACGGCATCAGCAGATAGGGGTGTTAGGTTGCATTCGCGAGTGTCAACAGAGTTGGCTCGCTCGACGCCACGACCT